>Ga0209367_1002162_pt1 | contig 25611 bp, 13 predicted proteins | sample WorMetLIZISLAND2_FD_187412 | JGI IMG/M metagenome (GOLD analysis project Ga0209367, IMG submission 187412) | Marine gutless worms symbiont microbial communities from Max Planck institute for Marine Microbiology, Germany - Olavius geniculatus... ... | reverse complement strand
CCGTTGGCTGAAGCCTAGATCCGCCACTGATCATAGCCCTAATCCTAACCCTAAGCCTTTCTCTTTTTCGTACAGTGTACCATAGATATTTGTTTACCATTTTAATAGTCAATTCTGAGCGCAAAGTGCAGCGGTTTTACCACCTTAATACATCTGTTTATTTAAATCGTGTAATGACCGTAGCTAATAGCACATTTCAGTCCCAAAGATGGTTTGAATGAAAATGCGTATTGTCTGCAAAATGTAGTTAGATGCAAATGAACTGGTGTAAACTGCCAAAAAATAATATATGATGTTGTACAGGATGCTTTGCTGACAAACTGCTGAAATGTATTTGTTTAACAAAGTATGCAAGTGTTGTATTTATTTTGTTATAAATTTATTTTAATATAAATATGGTGTGATAGCCACTATGGCGTACATGACACATTGAACATGACACTAGATGATGTTAATCATAAAAACAGTGCAGTTTTTTAAAACTTTTTCAATAATTTTACCATACTCAGCTAATGTATGACATATAATGTATAACTCACCTGTTGTATTGTAATGTTTGCAGAGAAAGTACACAGATTTTAACGCAGCAGATTTTCTCACTGAATATCTCTACAAGTTAGTAATATAATTACTATGTTTTGTATTTTAAACATATTTTTTCACTTGCTCCTTAAGTCTAGCTGGTAGCAAATTACACAGCGTTGTCATAATGTGAACAACTTGCTTAGTGTTTTACCTAACAGTAGACCAGATGGGCCTGTCGAGATGGAGGGCGTGGTTAAAATGGAGAAGTTTTTCTCCAGACCACGTGAGGTTTGGGTAAAGGTTAAGAAAATGTAAAGTCCAGTAGATGGACTCGTGACAAAAAATTGGACCCATGGTTTGCAGCTAGCAGACATACCACCGCCCCAATCAGCCACACTAGGCCTTTACCCTGTAGCCCGTAAGCTACTACCTATTTTCCTTCCTACGGAGAGCAGGAGGTTGAGTTGGCCTGAGCACACAGCAGGTTAGCAACTTGCTCAAGGTTGCATGCAAATGACCGGCAGTCAGAATTGAACCACAACCTGAAAGTTATGAGTGACACCAACCACTAGACGCTTGCACTTACACAGGCAAGTAGGTGTGAACAACTTGCCCAGAGTTGTTACTTGGTAGTGCACGGGCTGGGAATTGAACCATGGACCTTTCGGTCTTGTGTCCAATGCCCTAACTGCTGAGCCACCAAGCCCACCATTGCTGAAAGAATATTTTTGTTACATGCTTGACAGGAAAACTGATTGTCTAAATTTTATGCCGGTCATAATTATTCTGGTCATTGACTAATGCGTACATGCCAGTAGTCACGTTGACACCGACGCTGTTGCATGGTGCCTACTGTAATGCATTACTGCTCGTCCATGTCCATGTCCATGTCAGTTCTGTATGTGCCTTAACCAACAACTGTGTGTCAGCATCTGTTTGTGTGTGTGTTAAATGCGCTACAGGCACAATCCTCGGTATTCGGATCGTGAAAACATTACGCTTGGTGATATCCCGTTCGTCCAAGAATGGTGGAAAGATCAGTAAGAATGTGTTGTCTTTTTTAACAATATTGGTGACATGCCAAATGGATATATATATATATATATATATATTTTTTAATCTTGCATTGCCTTGTCTTCTACCATGTCTACTGCCATTTTAATATGCCTAATGCAAAATTTGTTGCTTTATAATGACAGCTCATTCTTTGTGGAATTATTTAAATGACACCTACGAAACGTGAAGTGGATTTTATAATTAGTGGGGTATGGTTGTCTTCAAGTTATATCGAAAAAATGTGTGTAATACTCTACTTGCGTCTTAAAAGCATGCGGTTATAATTTTTTTGAATAACTCCATGAAACACTGGCCGATTTTAACAAATTTTGGCATGCAACATTTTGAAGAAACTTGACGTAAATGACTGCAGTTTCGCCAAACTCATCTTAATGCTGTTGCTACACTACCTTATGAAAGACAAGAGTCATAGTTTGGCCGTTTACAACAGTGAATTCATGCTGTATAGTGCATACTTGGTTCAGAAAATCATTGAGACCACAAAATCATTGAAAATCTGTTACTTAACATGAATCATATGCATTTTGAGACCTCCCATCAACGAACTGAAACGATGCATCAATAATTGCCAGTCGTGTTTGTCACTACTCAATTGGTCATTTTACTATGACTTCAGCATTTCACAAAGAAGTCCTGTTTACATAACTGCTATGCAGTAAGCGAACTGTCCGTGTGGTTTGTTTCAGCCCTCGGCCGCCGCTGCCCAAGTCCGTGTTGTGGACTGAGGAAGAGGCTTGCCTGCTGATACAAGCCTTCTGGCAAGGATACAAGGTTGCTTGGCATAAGATTTGTACATTGTACACAGCTGATATACCTGGTTCTAGATGTCTTATCATTATAAGTAAGTGAATTATGTGCAAGTTAATTTGTATAGCTCACTCTGTCAGTGTGGTTGCAGTTTTGGCCTTGGCCTTGAATGCTGATCTGCCGTTGGCCTTGGCTTTTTAGCCTCTGGCCTTGTTAACATCCCTGTTATTATGCGCTTTGACCTGTTGATTAACTTGCTGTCTAGGTGCGCGTGGATCCGCAAGTGCAGGAACTGCGTCAGTGGCAGCGCGAGTGGCGTGAAGAGAACAGAGCCAAGACTTTCGCCTTTAGCTTTATCGACGATGACAGAAGAACTTCCGCCGAGGATGAGCCCACGACCGCAACACCGCCTCCGGATCAACAGACCAACAGTGTGGAAGACATCGGTGCCGAACTGCCCGCTGAGGATGCCACCGGCGACGGAGAGGATAAACCGACTGATGACCAGCGTGCTGGTGATGCCACTTCACCGGATAACACTCGCCCACCAGACTCAAGCTGCTGCTGCTGATTACCAAACTCCTAACTAGACAAGAAGCCTAGCTGTCGCTAGGATAGCTGACCATACTGGTTGTCACTGTTGACCTTCAAGGTCATCCGAGATTGTTGATTTTTTATCTCATCTGAAAGGGTGTATGGCATTTCATATTGGTGATTAATAGTAACCTTGGCCGTATCTCTCAGCATTTCTGAGACATGGCCAGTTTTTCGTTGAAAAATGCATATTTTTCTACCCCCCCTTCATTCAACCCCAAATTCGAAAATCTTTCCCTCCACTAGATCGCTGAAATTTATATTTATAGTTTATATTCGTGCAAAACAAATAGGCCTAACCTCTACGTTCATAAGCAAACAAACCTAGCTTCATTGGAAGTCAGTATTAAGTTTGCAAGTTACCGTCTATGGCTGTATGCTACTACTGTACAGCGTACGTCTGAGGTCGATTTTACCTCGATATAAAGATCGCCACTAGGGCTGTACGAAAATCACAGTGCAAAAGTGAAAAAATCACGGCATACTTTTAGAAAAGTCACAAAATTCATGGCGAATTCACGGTGCCAATTCACGGTCATATATAGCGTTAAACAACGTCTCGTTGACAAACACTTTTGTTCTCTGCCTAGTCAGCAATCAGTCATGTATCGTCGTCTCACAAAATGACTAACATTAATCGTTCTTATAATAAGTAAGTAAAATATAAACGGCTGCAAATGATTATCATAATGATCAACGAGGTCATATTAGGGTCAACATTTAATGTTTAACAATCGAATTTTTACGGATTTTGACACAAATGTGCAGCCCGTGCAAAAATTCACAGCAAATCACGGCAAACGCTAAAATTCACGGCAAGCACCAAAATTCACAGCTTCCGTGAATTCGTGATTTTCATCTAGCCATAATCGCCACGTGCAAGAGATGGATGAATTTTTGTGGGAGTGCCGCGTTACTGCGGGGATCTGTAGGCCTAGACTAAGACCACAGCTGATCACGTGTTATATAGGCCTTCCAATTACAACCCACCCGCTCTCCTAATTAGCATGCTAATTGCCATGGCTCGATCGTGTAAACGGGGTATTAGGCCCATCATACCGTCTATGCGGGTGATTGGTAATCTCCCTTCCTGTGCACCTTTTTTCTTTCTTTTTTTATCTTCTCCCTTCCTTTTTTCGTTGTTTCTCCCCATTTCCTTTTAAATAAGACCGTTTAAACCCATTCCAGTTTTATGCATTTTAGCCTTAAAATAAGACAATCCGACATCCGAGGCAATTTCAGTTTTTTTTTCATAAGAATCAACTGACCAAATCTAGTGATTGGGACTAAAATAGAAGACGTTCATCGCAGCCGGATGATAATGATTTTGCGCGGGTGAGCGGGTGACGAGAAATTGAAGGTGACTCGAGACTTCGGAAGGCCTACGTACACACTACATGTACAGGGTAGGCCAAAAAAATGGCACCATTAACCTAATTTTCAAATTTTGTTTTACTGTCAGAATCAGGAGACAATTTGTAATAAAAATATCACTATAGGTCTCACCACTCTTTGAGTGTGTCGCTACACTACCTTGTGAAATATCAGATGACGCAGTCAAGCCAGCGACACTACTGACCTGTTGCGTGACCAACGTTGATCGAGCCTGCCATGTGGCCCCCAAACAGCCCAGACTTAAATCCAGTCAGTTATGCAGTTTGAGATATTCTTCAACAGATGGCTTGTCAATTTTGACGAATCACGACAGTCAACCAGCTGAAGCAGGCGTTCGTCGCTGAGTGGGGCAAAATGCGGCGTTACATTAATCGCACCATTGGTCAGTGGCGTCGCCATCTTGGATGCTTCGTCCAGCAACAAGGCGGACACATTAAACAATTGACGTGAAAACTGTGATATATGACATTTTAGACAATAACTGAGACAACAAACACGTTTCTGTTGTTAATTTCTCAAAATGTCTTGTTTTTGATTGTTATTCTAAAGACACTGACATTTCACAAGGTAGTGTAGCGACACACTTGAAGTGTGGTGGGATCTATAGCGATAGTTTTATTACAGATTGTCTCTTGATTCTGACAGTAAAAAATTCTGAAAATCGGTTAATATTTGGTTAAATTATAAGGTGTACAAAAATGGTGCCATTTTTGGCCCACCCTGTACATACACATAGGCCTATTCGTAATTAGGAGGCGTTTGCCAAAGCTACACAAAAACAGGCCTAACTGCCGCAACGAATCGCCAGGGAAGAAACGGCAGGTTCTGTGCAACAGCAGGCCCTGTGGCCAGGACTGCTGGTATACTGGGCCAGTGGTTAAAGGCACTGGCTGCTAATTTGAGCCGGCCATTTGGCCGACTTGGGCTGTATGCTAGCTTAATTGGGCTCAGCCCTCGTCGGCTCAAAGCGTCGCAAAGGGGATGAACTCCCACACAACGGGCCTAGTCAGTGTCCGAAATGCCGGGGGTTTGAACCCCCAACTGTTTTCTCAACCTCCTAACTCACTGTCAAATTATGTACATGGGGGTCATATACATCACAATTTTGGTTGGGCTTCGACCATTGAAAAGTTTAACCCCCCAGCTAATTTTTCACAATTCAAACACTGGGCCTAGTTCAGCTAGCTGCCTAGTGCCTATGCAAAATCTTCGTTCTTCTTCTTAAATCCAGCTAGTACATCTGGGAGAGTACTGTGACTCCTTAAGCCGGGTCTGGAAAGGAGACCCAGCTGAAATCGAATATGGTGCATTTAGCCTTAAATATCACATCAGCTAACCAAACTTATTGCAGCTTAGCAAGAGGCCCCCAAAAATTGCAGACCCCCCTAGTCTAGGCCGTGGCCTAGTTGGGTCTACTCTATGCCTTAATTGGACCATGTAAACAGACAACCCACGAACTAAGTGAACTGTTTGAAACTGCTGACAAAAAACCCTGCTCTCTCTTCCTGTCAGACAAACCTTTGAGGCAGAGGCCAGAACCGTGAAGCCAAGGCCAAGGGTAATTTTCAAACGATCCCCTATACTATCATTATGTGTATGTGATAAAAATAACAAACAATCGTCGAACGTCTACACTTTAATGGCTTGGTTTGACGTAATTTTGCACGCTGGGTTATTTTAAAATTTTTCCTGACCAGACGCGGCACCCCTGGCATATGCTCACGGAACCCTTGGGTTCTGTGGAACCCCGGTTGAAAATCACTGTGATAGTGTCTACTAGTAGGCTAAATTGTAACGCAGAATCTTATACAGCAAAGATTTCACCATTTTTGCGCACGATATTACAGCATACATTTTCACGAGGCCAAAATAAAAAAGTTTGAGGACAGGCCAAGAACAGATCTTTCAGGCCGAGGACAAAATTTTGACCTCGAGGCTCAAGAACTTAACATCACTGCCGATCACTGCCATACAGGAGCATCAGAAAACAATGTACTACACTGGTTCAATCGCATCGCATTTTAGTTATTGGCAACAGCAATTCGAAGATCGGTCAACAAATTCTTCCACAAGTTTGGTTCTCTGTCAGAGAGATCTGCCAAAGTCTGCAGCTCGGACAAAGTGACTGACGCCAGACGATGACAGTTTGTGTTAAACAACAGTTGTAACAGGCGCTGGCGTAGTCCATCGTACGATAGTGCACGTCGGTCGGACGAATCCAACCTATTTACAACACAACACACTACCAATATTCATTCACTAACCGAAAGAACTTAGAACATGAAAACATTAAATTAAATCAGGGTTCACAATTAACACTCAAAATTCTACAGTTTTTAATATCTATTTCATGACCTATTCTATCAGTCTATTATGACTGTTTAGACAACTTTAAAAGAAAAGCATGGCACTGTTTTGGCATGTCAAGTGTTACACATTACCAGACAAATATCTACTGTTATTCTGCACATAAAATTTAGAAATTAGTACAGTATTGCAGAAACCACTGATAGCAAGTAGTAGTTGTTTTAAAAAATAGGCAAATGAAATTGTACGTCAGTGATTCTAGTGCAACATAATGGAAATAAAAATAGCGATTAAACTACTTAGTTCTTCATAAAGAAACAGGCCAAATAATTTCATGACCTTTTCAATATCTACATCCAATTTCAAGACTTTTGAGGTGATGATTTTGAAAATCTAAAATTCAAAACATTTCATGACCTGTGGTTGTGGGAACCATGTAAGCCATAAATGTTAAAAAACTATAAAATACACAAATGTTTAAAGATACAGAAATATCAAAAACAGTTTTATAGGCAGATAATGTAGCTTGATAAGCATACGAAGTAGGTGGATAACAAGAACCAAAAAATGCACACATTAAACATTTGTTGAGTATATATTTACATCTTACTTAGTTCTTACAAAATATACAGTGTAATATATAACAAACAATAGCTAGTGTCTTATTATATTGAATATTTGCCTATGCATCTACTGTTTGACTGACTGAAAGCTTACACAAGGCCTTTTCGCAAAAATGGGTCTGGTCTATTTTAACTTATAAACAGACAAAACTGCTTATGCGATGGATAAGTGATAATAAGTGAAACTGCAGAATCGAAAAATGCGCGTAGTTACTGACTCCAAAATTCTATGACAGGCTTTAGTACCTAAATGTTAAAATTGCTATCAAATGTTAAAATTTGCAAATTACTGTCTACCGAGTACATTAATTTCAGCTGTGATGCAAATACACCACCAAATTTCCTTCCAGATACTGTAAAATGCACATAATCCAGCAAGTTGCAGCACTTCTACAAGAATTATCATTCGAAGACTCGGTGATTATCGTTCAAGGTGCCTAGTGAGAGAGTAAGTGAGTAGGGTTTAACGTCCCGCCTGAAATAATATAGGTCATTTCTGGGACGGCCTTTCCAGGCTAAATGCACACAAACACATAGTTCCATTAACGGAACAGTAAGTTTAACCTTTACATTATTAAGAAACAAAAAGTTTGACCTTTACAGAAACACAAAACACAAAAAATAAAAATGTGCTAAACCCAAAAATTGTAAAAACTCCATTATACTTGGGCGTGAGTAATGAAAAATAATGGTAGTTCTAATAATCTTCCCTGTTATCCTCCAGACAATCATCAATCTCATAATGCTGTTTATTGGAGGACAGGGGATTCAAGGTGTATAGCAGCTGCATATATGAGAATAAATACTAGCAGATGTTAGCACAGATAATGCCATATAATAGCCAGCGTGTGACTCCGCACCTCCAGGCGTGTGTAAGTCTGCGGCCGCAAGTTACAAAGTTGCCATAGTCTGGGTGAAGACAGTCACCACACCTGTACATACATGCAGGGCAAACATCATATCTACAGTTGTCTATAGCAAAAACATCCTAACTGCTAACTACAAAGTTCTTCAAAATGCTACACAAATATATTTATTTCATTGCAAAATATGATGCATAGCAAGCAAATATGTATGGTATTTATAAATGAAGTTCACAAAAACATTAACAAACACTGGAAATAATATCTGAAAAATGCATCATGTGAAAATTTTTTTTAAAAATTAAATGTCAAAATATTATAGACAACAGATAGCCTGAGATAGGATGTTTTCCATTCTACGGTCAATATATTCACAAATTCACACACCAGGTGTTTTTAGTCTAAGGCGTAGGTACAGAAAGGCTTTGGATGGCTTAGAAGTTTGACACCGAGGCTGAGAGCCAAAAATGAAAGCTGAAGACTGGAATGAAAATTTGTTATTGGGAACAGGGTAGAGTGCCCCATCCCCACAAGTTAGGAGGCGGAGGTAAACCCTTCCAGTGGGGTCCAAGGCAAAGCCCGGTCGCAAATGCATTGTTGGTCTATAAAACCCTCAATTATATGCACTTAGTGGATGCAAATATATGAAATAACAAAATGCTGCAGTTAATTTTTGTGCATGCAAAACTAACACAGTTTGGCATAATCACAATGTTCCTTTGTCCCAGAACCATGGGTCCCCTCTAACCCTTTGGGGGTGAAGCTTTAGCCCTCCTGTCTACATCACTGTTTTTGCTGCTTAAGACAAACATACTCGTCCAGACTGACAACAGCTACAGTGCTACAAAGCTAACTAGTGCAGAGGAAAGATAAGAATTACTGTTAACACTGTAACCGACCAAGCGAGCACAGAAAATAAATGCAAACAAGAAGCAAAGTTCCAACGCAAATTCATTATGAGTACACATAAGCAAAACGAGGTTAAGAAAATTACCGGAAGAGGTAGCGGAGATAACGATCAAACAGATCAGAACTTTGGCAGCAGATTCGCGCCATTAATACCGGAGAAACTGACCAGAACAGACTACAACATCTAAATGAATGCACAAATCCTCAGCAAATGCGGAGTATTTCCGATCAAATCAAGTCACATAGGTAACAACAACGGTGTTACACTCATTGTATTATTTCACGGAGAAAGATTACGAGACTGAATTGACATAGTTAAGATCGAATCATATTTAAAGGCACTTTAAAGCAGCATGATAGGCATCCTTAGACGAATAGATACTCATCTTTTCATTCAGCCATCACACACCTTGAATCTACATAGACTTTCGATGTTGACGGACTTAGACTGAATTAAAAAGTGAGTCAGCCCAGAGGCAGAGTAATAACTACTAATGATGATAAAGGGGAATTCAAAAAGTTTTGCAACTTGACTGTTAAAAGTACAGACATGAATTACACTCCAACAGTCAACATATTCATCACAAATTTCAATGTATTTGCAGCACTTTAATAATAAACTGTTGATTCAGGCCACTAAAATGCAACTGTAGCTATAGACAGTGTGCTTTGTCTGTCTAAAGCTCACTGGATGCTTAGTGCCGTGCTATATTAGCAATAAATGACTCAACACTTGCAATGGCTGCCAAGTTAAAAGCTTAAATGGCATGGGAAATCCATCGCAGAGCCACAGAGCATCATCTGCCATATGGGATCACACAGTGTAACCTGCCACCCAATGCAGATGAACATGCACCACATTTACCCCAAACAGACAAGTCAGTACTCAATTTGCCTACTTACGTGGGTTGAAAAGCTGAGTTGACCTTGGCACTTGGTAACACACCGAGATGGTTTACCTGTCCGCAGACAGTCACCCATCCAAGTAGTAACCAACTGATAGCGACCGGGAGTCGAACCCTCAAGCTCTAGATCCCGAGTCCAACGTCCTATCACAGCAGAAAATAAAACTGACAATTTTAGCAAATGTCAGGTACGTACTCTTCCGACGTTTCAACAAGTTTGAGGAAGAACTGCAGTAGAACGTCACAGACGGCACTGCTGCTGACGTTACTGAGAGTGCTGATGCCGTGCTGCAGTGATGATGATGACGAAGCTATGGCTAGTGCTGATGCTATCACATTCTGTGCAATACAGGACACAACACAGCTCCACGTACATCGTGTCCCAAAATAAGTGCCAACCCTACAGACAAGTTAGCGTAAAATCATCAATATCTGACAGGTTTTTTATTTTACAAAGTTTGAAACATTCATGGAGACAATCATTCTGAACCAGTCTTCAAAGTTTGTGCTCGAAGTGGCCACATTTCACCTTGACGCAAGTTCTTAAACTGGTGCACCACTTCTTGGTTGCTTTGCTCATCGCAACATAAACCCAATTTAAAGAAACTCAGATGTCATAATGACACTACACTGAGCACACACACTGTAAGGTGCAGTCGCCATATGTAATACGTATGATGTTTAGTAATGTTAAGATAGTGCAGTGTATGATATTTCATTGAAATCCATGAACTACAAAATAAATTAGGTGTTTCTAAAGCAAAGGATGCCACTAATTTTGGGACATGGTGTATTAACATAACAACTAAACCTATGAACTTCATCAACAGCATAATAAAGTTGCAATCAGACAGATAACTGTAAATTAGAAACATACAAGATTATGGGTGTTTAAAAATCTCAATTTTGCCCCAAAATTTTCCTCAAAAATGTTGTATCTTTAGTCCCAAATTTGTGTTTTTGAATGAAATTTTCTATAAAAAAAATTTTCTCTGAGAGACTAAAGTTCTTTTTTTGGGGGGAGGGAAAACTGCCCATTATTTAAGTGCATACAATTGCAGTGCACAATGTCAGCCAGTGGACACAATGCCACTGAATATCAAGAGTTTTCACTCCCATCAGTTCCACAGTTCGAGTCCATTCAAAAATAACTACATGCATGCCAACAAATAAAGAAACAAATAATCATATCACACAGTTGCGTTTTCATGTCTCGCAGAAAAGCTCATACTCTGAAGTTTGATTAAGTCCTATAGTTGTCAAGTGATCAATAAAAGCAAACTCACGCTGCCAAAGAAGACTGCTAAGTCTTATCAGTATAAATGGCAAAAATGTGATAAATAGTTCTTAAAACGGGTGAGTTTTTTTCTTAAAACTGCTGAGCTTTTTTTCAAAAATTCCACAATTATCTACTAACTGTTAACCTGCATTTCACGAGGACCTGGCTTACTTGTGGCAATGTTCAAGAAATGTAGACAAGTTAAACAAAAGCCAACAAAGAAAAACAAAAAAAATACTAGTCAATTTAAAAATAACTTGTAATTCACTCACAATTCCATCTTTGCAAGAAGCAAACATCTGCAGTTTTTCTATAACATGAGCCCTGCCACAGCCAGAAAAAACATTTCAAAACAACAACACACTTCTTAATATAAAAAAGACTACAAAAAAAACAGATTTAGAAGTATAAAAACAATACGACAATCAATTTTTTTCCAGTTGTCTGGCAGCAAAATAATATGAAAAATATATCCAAAGATATAAAATATCTATGGGATTACAAATCTGAAGCAACTCCTGTACAAATACAGTGTTTCATAAAAAGGGACCCCTTTTGTTTTTTTCATAATTCACTCAAATGTTGATCAATTTACATGAAAATTTTACCAGTTGTAGCTGAAGAAATACTAATTCAAAATATTGCAACGAAATATGGCAGTTGATTAAATATTCTTTGCTAGTTGTGACATAACGCTGACATCATAATGTGTCACGGGTACAAGCTTGATAGTCTCAACTGGTGCTGTCAGTTGCTAACCTGCTCCGAAGGTAAAAAATCTGATTTGTTGATGACAAATTTTTAATTTTTTATAGTTGCAGCCACAAAAACGTGCAAAGCGATCACATTTACGTGTCTGTGGGATAGTTGGACTTTCACATGTTCATTGTTCGAGCAAGAGAGTGCACTAGCACATCGAGCTAGCAAAATGGTTGCGTTTTTGGATTGCAGGACGCCTGATTTCATGTCCCCATGTTGCTTAGTGATGACGTGATAAACAATTTTTCATTAGTGAACCAGATAAAGTTCACCATCAAAGCAGGGTAGCAACTGACAGCACCAGTGGAGACTATCAAGCTTGTACCTGTGACACATTATGACGTCAGCATTACGTCACAACTAAAAAAGAATATTTAATCAACTGCCATATTTTGCTGCAGTATTTTGAATTAGTATTTCTTCTGCTACAAATGGTAAAAAATCTGTGCAAATTGATCAGCATTTGAGTGAATTATGAAAAAAAACAAAAAGGGTCCCTTTAATGAAACACCGTGTAGTCAATTTCATGACTAGACTAAGTAGTAAATTTCCATTTGCTAGTAATCAACATAAAAAGTCTAAAGTGACTAATTATAAAACGACAAAATTTCTTCGTTTCCATTCACCAGGTGGTGGCAGCAATCCAGAATTGCATATTTTGGTTAAAAGTTTGACCCCAAATATACCCTAACTTGAGGTGTCAGAAACACCAACCTAACACATTAGAAACCACAAACTTGTACATCAGCCAAACGGCATCAAATCCAGCAACCGGTTTACACAGGATGCATGATCGTGACAGACGACAGAAGAACAGACCACACTACGGACAGAAGTGCAGCTATAGGCAAAATCGCCTACAAACCTTCAAAAATAATCAATACAAAGGCTAGAAAATACTAAAATAAAAAACCTTAAAGAAAATGAACAAGCACACTAGCACAGTAATAAAGCTAACCGTGAAGCACGGCCAAGGCTTTGCATGAGAGAGTGGCAAAGAACTCTTGCTTCACTCTCATAAGCCACCTCATCTTTTTTCACATCGGACACTGAGCTAGCATCATCGTGAGACGACGTTAGCTGAGACGACATGAGAACTTCAGACAGAGCTTGTGTTGACGTCATACGACTACACAGCTAGCACACGTCAACAGCCGACCAACATTACAGCTGATACTGACTACAGTAACAAATTTTCAATTCATTATTCTCCAAAAATTAACTCTGCTTCATATAATTCAATTAATTTTGAGCAATTTTTGTTGTCAGTCAGATCATAAAACCTGTACAATTCTACAACTGATAAATGCTTGCCTTCACAAACCAAAGCCTAAAGCAGTCGAAAAATGCAACAATGATTCAGTTCAAATATGTGTGGACAAATTACGAGTCTGATCTTGAGAGCTTACAAAGTGCAAACTGCAAACTGAACACTATACAAAAAGTAGAGAACTGAAAATCTTGACAACACATCCTATACATAGAGCAGGTAAGTGATATTACAAACATCCAAAAGTCCAAAGTTTTCAAAATTTTAATCAATCCAAAAATTTTTTCAAACAATTTTTAACGATTTAATTAACTAAGTAATTAATCATTATTTTCTGCAGCCCATAACGTCATATATACACAAATACACTTCAGTTTTGTTTGACAGGCCACATTTACTCCACATCAAAGTAAATGCATAGAAAATGCTGTTACAGAACTTCTGCCAGCTGGTTCTCCAAAAAACACCACCACAGAACTAAGAAAACATGCTGTCCACCCAATATACGCACAGATGTATACTAAAAATGTAACGTAACATATTACCAGTGCATCATTACAAAGTTTCTAATGTGCTATGAGCATTAAACAAATAGCACAATTTTCATTAGTTGCATAGGCTTACTAGTATCCATCACTAAAATGGTACTTCTTTTTTCTTTGTTTTTTTGATTACTTTCATTTTGTTCCTGCAACCACTTCATGAAGAAAATATATAACAAATCTCCTAAATGGCAATTCCCAACTAGTAAAAACTGCAATGAAATCCAACAATGTGGCAGTACCTCAGAAAGACTGCCATAACTAATATGCTCTAAATCATTCAACAGAGATGTCTTTAATTCACTCTTCAGATTTGCATTCTGCAGTAAATTCTGCAAGCAATACGGAATACAGTCAGCACACTCTCCCATTTATAAGTTGACTAGAACCATTGTTATATGACAACAACAGACGTCAAGCAAACACACATAAAAAATAATTTCAGTCAGTGGCGAATCCAAATGGGGGGGGGGTAGAGGGGCAGATGGGCAGCCACCCCTCCCTCCCCTCTTAAATACTTTATATGATCTGCCAAACTGCTAGTTAATAAGTTCGTGTATCAAGCAAATAATCAAAATTAATCAAAATTATTGCCATCAGATGTTATATTTTAAGGCTAAAATGCACCAAATTCGATTTCATCGATTTCAATTGAGGCTCTGCCCCAGACCCAAATAGAGAAGCTTACATCACTCCAACAGACACCATAGCTAGATTCAAGAGGTCCTACTTCTAAGGGAAAAGGAAGGGAAAAGAAAAAGCGGAAAAGGGAAAGAGGGAAAGAAAGGGGAAAAGGAAAAGGGAGGAAGAAAGGAAGGAGCGAGAGGGATATTCTGCCCCCCCCCACACACCTGGCTGAAGCTTAGATCCACCAAAAAATTAGAATAGAAGCATACTAAAACTAAACAGCCATCAAGACACACAAATAATTGAAGTCAACTATCAGAAGCAAAATACGTTAGAAATTTTTTGATGTGACTACGTCGTATATGGTGGTAATAAGAGTGCAGCATGCTAATCAGCATTGAAAACCTAAGCTCAACACTATACAGAATATCAGAAAAATATGCAAAATCATAGCAAAAGGTTTGCTACTTAGTTCCAAAAATAAACATTGGCAACTTGAATTAGGAATCACAGCCTGCTGCCTTACGCAGCAACTTTTTTTTTAAATTCTGCATGCAAAATTGCCGAATTCTGTGGCTTGTAAATTTGTCTAATTCCATGGTGCAAATTGGAAACATTTGGGTTAATTAAATATATAAAATACAGAGTGACATGGGGATGGGGATGGTGGTAATATCGCAGTAATTACCGCAGTGATGGGGACAATAACGGCGGTATTCCCGCGGGAATGGAGATAAAAGCCACGGTAGTACCGTGGAAATGGGGATAAAATTTGCGGTATACCCATGGTAATGAGGACAACTATGTTAATTTTTGAGAATTTTGTTTTCCGATAGAAGAATTTCTTTTTCTGGGACTCGAAGAGTACTCGATGGAACTTAGTGTATTTGCAAAGGTGACGCCCGCTGCCGCTGCTGCTGCTATGGTGTGAATGCCCTGGGCACAACATCACAGGTGTCTGCCTGGAGGTGGGAGGGCAGCTCTCTTCCTCTTACCCAACTCAATTAGTGTCAAACTGTCAATTGACTGTAGATGGTGGTAAACAGTTGATCGCGACTCACGGCTGAACAAAACGTTGTTTATTGCACTCTATTCAGATTCTCGGAATTCTCTACCAGCAAGAAATATAATTCTCGAGCTCGAGATTTTTTTGGAGTCTCGAGCAAGTCAAGTCTCATTAACATCCCTAACTACAATTATACTTGTGCTACTTACATACATCTAAGCCTATAATTTCTGCAACTAGAGTAGGGCCTAAATGTATTTAGTGAAGTAAACTGAACGCTAGTCATTTTTCCATGATAATTAATAGTAACTCTGTGCTTGTCCACTGTCGATTTTATAAACATTATTATTTACAGTACATTAGCAACCAAGAGTAGTAAAATGTGTGGATAATTAGCGGCAGTCGTTATCATCAAAAGAATGACGGGGATGGGAACAAAACATGCAGGGATGGGATGGGGATGGGGACAATTTTATGGAAATGTAATGGGGATGGGGATGTTAGTTCATCCCCATGTCACTCTTTAATATAAAAATGTCTGTCATAGTGTATCAAATGTTCAATAATCATTAATCAAACTTTTCATATTGCAGTGGAGTTTAGCTGACTGCCGAAGCAGTCAGTTGATATCAGAAGATTGGCAGTTTCATCATCAAACTTGAATTTGCAAACTTGGATTTGAGTTAAAAAAAATATTAATCACTGGCCTGTACTGAATTCCTCAAAACTATGTGCAAACGTTGATATTCTGTGAATATGGCAATTTTGTGGTCCTCAAAAAACTACGATGTAAATTCTAGCTACAATGGTAAACTCAGTGCAGTATAACTCACGGATATCAGTTTCTCTCTGCTGTGTTGCAGCGAGGCCAACTTCACGACGTAATCACCAAGATGCCAGTGCAAACGGCCAAGTTTCTGAACCTCGGCATCCAGCTGGTCACGATAAAGTTTGTTTTCCGACTGAGCAAATACCTGTACTCATCAATGTCATGAATACACACTTTTAAAGATGTCCTACACATAGTTACTATGCTGCTAAAACTATAGCTATTGCTATCATTAACAAACCATGCACAGCATTACTCAACTCTAACCTGTGCTTTATCAGAATAAAAACAATGAAGAAGAAATGTGTTGGTTATGATTTGAATTAATCACTATAAAGATTAATGTTTTTACTAATTTCAATTCTCGTACTACCAGTTTTAGCACCTACTAAAAGTGATAACTACATGGGTGCAGCCAATTGTGACCAATCGAATGACATAACTATGTCACATAAGTACTGGCCCGCTATTCCAAAGGTCCGCTATTCTGAAAGTCCACTGTGCAGATATGCGCCACAGTGCTAACGTTTGGCTTAGGCTTAGGCTTAGGGTTAGAGTTAGGGTTAGAGTCAGCCTTAGGGTTAGTGCGAATAATGAACTTTCAAAATAACGGACCTTCGGCATAGCGGACCCGAATCGTTACATAACCGCAGACCGTCGACGACTGTGGAATAAATGTCAGTTGCGCAACTGCCTGCAGTGTGTAAATTCGTTTAACACCGACCAGTATCACTCCAGACCTTGATTTAATATGCATATAATCATCACTTGCCTGATCAGCAAAAGCGGCCCACTTCAGTGCGTGGGACATAGACTGCTTGTCCCAGTTGGAAACCTCATCCGATCGCGATTTTTGCAAAATTTCCAAAAAACAATACAAATTTCGCAATACACCTTCAAGGTCTTTTCGAGCCATGTCAGACTTTAATCTTTATATTAATTCAGTTTGCTTGTTAAAATGGTTAAAATTTCCGCCATCGAAGACACGCCCACTCCGTAGAATATATAAACCGTAATGTCAACAGATATAACTGATTACCGAATTGGCCCTAACTCTGACTTATCTGTCCGGTGTCATGCGCTCGGCTTTCTTTGTATGCTAGTGCCAGGACACCTAAAAAGCAAAAAAAATAATTTAAAAAACATAAATCTTACGCAAAAACTTAGTTTTATGCAGCTCTGGATAAAAAAAGGCAAAACTGGACGATAAATAAATTCTGTTACTTATTTGTTATTTTTACACGTAAGTCTGCTTTTTGTCTACTGTTAGATTCTTGACTTCCGTTTCCGTATGTTTTGTAGTTTGCTGTATAAAAATATTTGATAAAGTTTTACTGGTGAATTGTTCGAATTTCGTAGCCTACAGTAATTAATAGTCAATACAATAGTTGTCTTTCGGTCCATTTGTAAAACAACGTGGGTGACTGGAAACTGATGGCTCGCGTTGTTGTAAAGCTGAAGAGAAATCAAAACATGTTTGTATCTGTTATATACACATAGTAGCTCCACGTGTTTTAACGATTGGTGCTTTGCTTATCCAAGCGAATGCGATAAATCAGTAAAAAATGCATGGCGATACGCTCAGATCAGCGATCTGATAATTGTTGTCAAAAATTGACATCCCCAGATCGCCGATCCAAGAATGCCGCATATATTGATCGATAAATTCAGATCGTGACATGCAACTCAACACTTACTGCACTTCACTACATGTCAACTCGGCATCCTAATAGACCTATATGCCCATGAGTCATTGTTGAAGTTGCGCTTCTATGTACAGATTTTTTGTCTTCCATTAGTTTGTAAATAGCGTAATATTTCATACCAGGTGACATACCAAGTGCGGCCGTGCCTGCACTGAAGATCTCAGAGCTGATGAGGCCATCAGGTTTGGCGGACCACTGGGTTCATGAAGAAATCCATTCTTGATTGATGAATCTTTTTCAAAGAGTCCATGAATGAAATGACCAAATTTTCTTGATTACTTCATAAGTAAAGCTTACAAAAACGGAAAAAAAGATAAAATTCCATACTGTTGGAGGCTAACTGCCACTTGTTTTTCACTACACACTATTTCTCACTAGAATTCATTTTTTATTTCTTCTGCATGCAAAATGTGTCCAAGTCAGATTCGAACAGTTAACTAGCACAACAGGAAAAGTGCTATAATTCTGCACAGCCGCATATAATTAGAATTTAACACATGCTTCGTGGAGTGCCAAACGGTGCTACATTACACAGTTATAAAACTGAAGGTTAACATGAAGCTTCATGGGCATTTGTCTGTGCACAAACATCACTGTTGTGTCTTGCGCGACAGTCTGAACATATCAATATAAATGGCTACTACAGATCGGTGGTCATCGATTTGAGTGTATCAATTTTTGATGACTTGTCAGATCGCTGATCTGAAGTTATGAATTTGTTAAATTTCAGTTGTGTTTCGTTATGCCAATTACAACAATGTGGCTGTAGTTTGTGTTTTGAGATTTTGTTTGTTGTTTACATTGCTAATCTGTTGACAGTTTCAGTGACAGTAAACAGACAGTTGGAGCTTGAAGTAACTTTTTTGTGCAAATGGTACAGTAGTTGTAGTAAATGCTAACACAAGTGTGGGTTTTCACTGGTGCAGTCATTGATAATTTGAACAGAAAAAAGTTAACAGAATTTGGTGAAAATTATTTCTTGAAAAAGTTTATGTCTGATGTTCAGAGCAGGGGCATATTCAGAGGGGGTGTGCCCCCCTAAACTCGACAAACATTAGACCTTGCGCAGATTGCTTGAAATATGCATGCCACGGGCCACTCATTTGCTAGTATCAGCCTCTGCTCTCTGCTACTCCAGGAATCGTTTAGTGTGCTATGTTGTGCTTAATGATTCCTCCTGTGCGCATCGGTCTACTCATACAGCTCTCCCCTATCCTATGTCGGACAGTCGACGGTCATGGATGATGATGCTGTTGAGGCAATGACAATTGGCTCTGTTGGCTGCAGCCAACGTGACTAGGTCCTGAGTTTGTCACAGACACTGGCAGCACTGCGTGCCCTATGTGTAGTTGCCAGCTAAGTAATCGGATAGCATGCACTGACCTGACGCATTTTGGGCCATGGTCCTGGGCCAGCAGTCGCCGAAATGACTTGTCTTAGGACAAGCCGTCGCTGTCTGGAGCTGATACTTAATGACTAGTTTGTAACGGTTACTTCTAAAACCGTGATATCGTTACTATCTGCTACTGGTAATTATCTGCGACTTCCCAGACTAACCTTTTGTGCACCACTACTAGGACTACTGTCTTACACATTTGCCACCACCTTCTACCCACACACTGACGTAAGTGAAGACATTGACAGGAGACTGAACAAAGGAATATGCTTGCACTGACTAGTTGCATAGTGAAATACTGGTAGTGTTGAATAGTGATTGAGGACGATGGCAAAACGCGATCAAACGTCGATGCTGACGTTTTGTAATTTGCGTCGTTGACTTTTATGAGCAGCTTGGTGAGCGATGTCAGCGAGTCGATTCAGGCGTAGCTGTGATGTAATAACGTCTCCAAAATGCAACCAGATAAACATAATATTCTATTTTGTCCTGTAGAGAGCAAAAAAATCATGCTGCTTTTATGCAACATGGTTTACTGTGTATTATGCCTTGTTACAGTCACATAATACACTGCAGACTGTGTTGAAACTTATATGTAACACTCCTATGATATGTTTGTGATTTTGTCGTACCAATTAGAGTGGGAAGTCTGTGCCACACAAAAGACTCATGCTGCTATATGGGCCATTAGGCATTACCGTAAAGTTTCCAACAGTGCTGCGTACTGAATGGTCATAGCAGGAATAGCAAAGAGCACCAGTGCCTCCACTCACATGACTCTATTACTAGTCAGGTCACATCACTTCAACCAAGCAGTTATTCATGCCTTTAAAAGGCTGCAGATATGTTTGTCATGTGATAGTAACATGTACAGCACATGGCTGTTGTAAATGTTATATTTATTCATTTATTAAGTTTAACAACCAGCATAGAAACATAAGAGTAGTACAGTGATGCAGGATTGCTAAATTAAATAATGAATGAATAACAAAAAATTACGAAGCGGTGCCAAAAACTATGCACAAAGGTGATGAAACATGATGTTTTCTGCATGCAATTCACAACTCCCTGCCCAGTTTGTAGTGTATTTAGTTGCCATGTCTCTAGCAGTGATGTTTAACTTCCCAGAATCATTTGAATTTAACTGTCACTTATCAAAAACAAACAAAACTAGCTAGACTTTGACCTTTTACATGAAAAATCGGAAATCGTTTGACTTTAGCTTTGACTTAGACTTTAAGTCAAATAATTTAATTGACTTGACTTTGACTTTTAAAGGTCCATGGACACTAAAATTAACTTACCATTTTCTTAAAAGAGCACAATTTTCTGAGAATTTTGACAGTAATATCGGCACCCAGCGTTTTGTCAACACGAAGAAACTTACATTTGAAATCGACGATCTACGAAAATGACGCAAAAAGCGAGACGCCATGTTGACAGGCTAACGACGTCACTGCGCGTTCCTGTAGTCAATGTAAAATACGCTCAGAAACATAAGCATTATAAAATCACATTGCCTACCTATGTACTGCTGCAGTTGTCATGCGACACAGTATTTTTTGCCATTAAAAATATTAAAATTAATTGGTAAACGGTGGCTGGGTACACACGGTGATGTCACTTCTGGTCACTGACCTAGAACGATCTTTGCTTAGAATAATGTCTTGTGTTCATATTATACAGGTCAAAGTTCAATTCAGGTGAAGATTGAAGCTGATAGTACTAATGATATCACTGAGCAAGCACATGATGACAAGCCACGACCATACTCGTGTAGAGTGTGTGGGAAACGGTATACAACAAGATGGAGTTTGAAGCATCATGAGCAGCTACATGCTGCCGATCAGGTGTATACATGCAGTCAGTGTGAGAAGCAGTTTGCCACTCAGCATTGCTTGAGTCGACACATGAATGTACACAGCAGTAAATACAAGTGCACTGAATGTGGAAAGTGTTTCAGTCACAATCGGGATCTAACAGTACATAAGCGAATTCATTCTGGAGAGAAACCGTTTGAATGTACTGTTTGCAGCAAGCAATTTACAACTTCAGGTGGTCTTGTTGTACACAGCAGAATTCACAGTGGAGAGAAGCCATACATGTGTCTTGAGTGTGACAAGGCGTTTAGTGTGGCTGGAGCTCTACACACTTACATGAGAGTCCACACGGGAGACAAACCATACAAGTGTTCACAGTGTGATGCCAGCTTCCACCAGTCAGGCAACTTGCAGTCACATAAACGTCATGTACACAGCAACAAAAGACCTTTTGACTGTCGTTACTGTGGAAATCTGTTTAAAACTAGCAGTCATCTGAAGCGTCATGTCTATACTCACACTGGTTCACAGCCGTACTCGTGTACTCACTGTGAGGACCATTTTGCAAATCAGTACCAACTCAAGGTACATCTGCTGAAGTCACACAATGAAGGTACTTGGTTCACATGCCACATTTGTCAGAAGAAATTCAGCCAGAGTGGTAACCTTAAAGTACATTTAGTTCTTCATGAAGGTGTGAAGCCGTATGTGTGCAGTGAATGTCCAATGCGTTTCTGTACGGCAGGTGAACTGAACCGTCATCAGCAGAAACACTCAACTTACAAGCAGTTTTGCTGTGGTTCATGTGGTAAATATTACAAATACAAACATAATGTTGTGAGTCACTTCAACAGATGTTCTGTTAAGCTGGGATATATCCATCCGCTAGTCAAGTGAGATTGAATCAGACAACAAACAATCTGTAGACAGTTGCTTGTTGGACAGTTGCTACTGTTGACTGGAAGTGAAAGGCTCGATAGCCCGCAGCATAGTCCAGGGGCAGAGATTCTGGTCAAGGGTGAAACTCATGAATCTTTTATCACTACCAACTCTTGCAACAAAATTTTCTGGATGTGTGGCTCAAGTCCTATGCAAATGTTGTAGATATGTGTTTTTACTAGAAATTCACAATTGTGGTTTTTTTCAGTTACACCCTGAAATCTGTAGTAGCAATCAAACCTATTGAAAATGCAGTTTGCTACAGTTGTTGATATTTTTCTGCAATAAGTTCTTTTGGCGGTTTGTAAATACTGTGTATAATAATTGTTCAATTTTGTTAGTCAATAAGGCTGTTTCAGTAGATTCTTGTTTTTTTCTCAGCAGTCGTATTTGACATCTGCTTTCGTTAATGTGTGGCCTACTTGCTGGCGTGTAGTCTGGATGCGTTAAATTAGGCAAAACACTTTGATTTACTACAAAAAACAACAGTGACTGACAAACAACAAGAATTTTAAATTGTGATGCTGGACTGTTTTGCATTTGGCACATATTTATTAAAACCAGCTTATGCAACGAAATGTACTGGATGTGTCACACAAATTTTTGGCTGGTCTGGTAAAAACTGGCTGGATTTGTTGTTTGAATTTTCTTCTGTGTATGTTGCATTTTTTAACCTCACAATTATGAGAGTTTTTCTGTGAACGATTTTTTTTGTATGGCACATCCTGAAATCCATAGAGGCCGATGAAGCCTGGCAAAAGCAGTCGTTTGACTGCATCAGTAATTAAATGTTTTGCTTCCAGCGCAACTGTTTGTTTGTAAATATTGTACTCAATTATTGTTTAGTTTTGTTTGTAACGAAACATGTTTTATAGATTTTCGAACTTTCTTGTATTTTCAGCTTTGTTAAAGTTTTTGTAGATGTTAGTGTGCACCATATGTGTTGCTTGTCTGTATGTCTGTCTTGAACCAGCTTCAGTCTTGAAAGCTTTAATGTGATATAACTAGGATTGCACAAGTAAATGGTGTTCCAGTTTTTGACTTCTGACGGTCGAAGGTCAAGGTCACCAGACGTCAAAGACCTCTGGAAAATGGCACATGTGTAGCTAACATCCACCTGGCGCCAACATGTGGCTTGACCTAATTTACTGCCAATAACTTTCACTTAATTGACTCAATTGGTTTTGTCTTGAAATAAATGCACAAAACGTCAGTTTATACACTTGTTAACGGCAACATTGAAGAACTCGCACATCGAAAACAGCAAAAATCACAAAAGGTGATATTGCTCGCATCACACTGACTGTGTGTCAGTGTGCTGCTGAATAATATCACCTTTTGTGATTTTTGCTGTTTTTGATGTGCGAGTTGTTTAATATTGCCGTTAACAAGTGTATAAACTGATGTTTTGTGCATTTATATTTGCGGTTTTATTACTAAAATATGGCCGACCACAAACGTCTATAGCCTAAAGTCAAGTCAGACTAAAGTCTGAGCCCATCTCGTAAACTTTAGTTAACCGAGTTCTAGCCAATTTTTGGCAACAATTCTACAAATTTTGTTGCCGTGGCAATGAGAGTCAACCGTGGTAGACTTACTAAAATTATTTATTTGTTCCACCCCCAAAACGCCTTGTTAGATGCAAGAATCTCGCAGATATCTCGTACATATGTCGAGTTATAGCCCATTTTGTCCCAAATTTCGTTCCCATTGCAACGAGAGTCAGTCGGGGTTAAATTCGATTAGCAGCATTTAGTGGCCCATTCCCGAAAACCCCCTATAGACGCAAAAATCTCGCAGATATCTCTTACACAAGCCGAGTTATTGCCAATTTTGTTCCAAATTTCGTTGCCATGGCAACGGGGGTTGGTCGTGGGAAAATGCGATTGGCAGCATTCAACTGCCCATCCCTGAAATCCCCCCATAGACGCAAAAGTCTCGCAGATATCTCTTACACAAGCCGAGTTATAGCCCATTTTGTCCCAAATTTCGTTGCCATGGCAACCAGGTAGTGTCCGGGGTAAACTTGAATGACATTATGAGATTGACCATCCCCAAAAACCGTACCCTAGAACCAAAAATTACGACTCTATCTTATACACAGCCAAAGTTCTGATCGTTTAAAGAATTGCTTAATTTTCCCCATAGGCACCATTTTCCCCATTTTTGCGAATAAATACGTTAAATATTAAATTTTAATTTTCTGACCCCAAAAAGGCACTTCCTTCTGCACAACCGCGTCGTTTGACGTATTAAGCGTAAAAATGGTCTGACCTGTGGGTGCGCTGAAGAAAAAAAGGCATATATAAATAAAAATTTGGGGGTGTATTTCACCCATTTGCCGAGAAGCCCCCTTGGAGGGATTTGCAAAAAATTTTGCGTGACAGGCCCCCTCGCCGACAATCAACCGCGCCAAATTTTATCTCAATCCGATCAGGGGTGAAGATTCTGTGGGGGTCGAATTTTTGGCTTCCCCATAGGAAAGAGAAGTCGCCGTTAACACAGGGCTTGAACTACCGTTCAGCCTGTGAAAACTGAAGATTTCAGAACGCCAGCTTTTTGTTTTTTGATTTGTTGCACATTTTGTAATACATATCGATTTAATACCCTATTTTATTAGTAATTTGTTATTTCTAACGTTGCATCATTCACTTAGCAAAAACAATGTGACATGTTGACTGGTTTCTTGAATGTTTTTGTTAGGCCTTAAAATTTCTGTCCAGTATTTTTTGTATACAGAATCCTTAGAAAAACTTTTAAAACTTGATAACTTTTTTCTAATTTCTGATTTTTTTCTATCCCTGTTGCTCATTGATTAATAGCATTGTTTACGTTGGTGTTTTTCGTTTGTGTTTATAGTGCTATTCATTGCTGTTGGCACTGTTGATTGGCCATGAAGAAGTGTTTGCAATTTCATGTTTGGATCTTGGCTGCAGAAAAGCACAGATCAATAGATCTTTGTTAATGTTATCTGGATTATATGATGTTCACTGACGGCCATTATTGCTTTATTGTACAGTTGTGGAAATTAACGATCTATAACAGGATTAATCGTTATACATTTTAATGAGTAATAAAAATTCAGTTGCCAAGTCCTTGATTTAACACATAAATAGGCCTGACTTGAGAAGGCCTATACTAATTGTAAAATTAACTGTATAATTGTAAACGTGTGAATTTCAACAGTCCCAAGTTTTGACTCCCTAGGTTGAAAGCATAGTTTGAGAAAACGTGTGAAGCCGTTCAAAAAAACGTAAAAAGTCACGTTTTTTTCAATTTTCAAAAAAAAATGCTAAAAAAACGTAAAAAAACTTGCCTATATATAAAATAGCGGAAAGTCTTCCAAAAAGTCAGGTTGCAAAAGGCATTACATGTAGGCCTATTATGCAGCAACTATCGACTGTCAGTATTACTACTAGAAGTTAGCACTTCTATATACTAAGCAGACAAACAGTCTGTTATAGTTAGTCCACTTCTCCTTCCGCATATTCAG
>Ga0209367_1002160_pt1 | contig 25615 bp, 11 predicted proteins | sample WorMetLIZISLAND2_FD_187412 | JGI IMG/M metagenome (GOLD analysis project Ga0209367, IMG submission 187412) | Marine gutless worms symbiont microbial communities from Max Planck institute for Marine Microbiology, Germany - Olavius geniculatus... ... | reverse complement strand
CCCCCCCGTTGTCCACTATGCATTCCGTCCTTTTAGACATCAAAAGCACTATGCATAGCGTCCACCAATCCTTTCAATTACAATCCGCCACCCTCCTAATTAGCATGCTGATTACCATAGAACGTACAGCTAGCTGCTCAATGTTTGCTCGATCGTGTAAACACCCTTTAAGTTTCAACGTCTGGTAATACGATAAATTCGGTTTTGACTTGAAATGTTCGGTCTTGACTTGGTCTTTGACTAAAGTTTCAGCGAAAGTTGACCTGAGCCAATGTCACAGTGTGTGTGCATAATCAGCCACCACTGAATGGCTGAGTGCACGCAAAAAAGTAGTTTACACCATTCGTGTTTTACAAGTTAGGCTTAGTGTAGCCACGCGATCAAAGCGTGCTAATATCTTGAATAACAATTTTATCGAAAATCGTCTGCACGTAAAAATTTTTTAAAAATCGATCTATATTTAGGGAAGATATGAACAAAAGTTTGGTACCATGTTTTTTCATTTACGATGAAGAAGTATTATTGCAAGGAAGAAGCGATACACATCAATCAGTTGAGTTAAACGTTATACCCCGTTTACACGATTTAGCAAATATCGAACAGACATCGAGCAAACGTTGAGCAAACCGTCCAACAAACATCGAGCAAACATCGAGCAAATATGAAGCATGCATAAAGCATAGCAAACATCGAGCAGACATCCAGCAAATCGAGCAAACATCGAACTGGCTCGTCCAGCTAACATATAGCCAGCTCGTCGAGCCAGCTTGATCGTGTAAACGGGGTATTATGCTGCAGCTGACCAAAGCGTGTTGATGTTGGTTGCGTAATGTCATCATTTCATCTTGCCTCACTGAAGCCTGTCTCTGCAACTGTTCCATCTCACGTTTTACGTCAGCGTTCTGCGCGTCACATATACACGTCACAGTATCAAGTCTTGACAATATTATCATCATCACATATCACCTAAGTACACTAAGTAAGTAAGTAAGCAGTTTATTACACATATAGGCTTACACATATGTTAAACGCACATGCTCACAATAAAACACACACACACACACATTAACAAGTAATTTGAGCAAAGCTCACGTGACGCGCGACAGCAGCAGTCCTGCCACTTTGGCAATCAGTGTAGGCCTTCAGCAATAAGATATTAATGCATCTTGAAAGAGTACTTAAATTTGGAACCTCCGCATGGAATTTAAGAGATCGAAACTTAGATTTATAAAAATGTACGTTCTGTGCTAAAAATGTTATACGCAGGTTGTCCAGGTCTATCTCCAGCCATTTCGGTGCAATTCACTATTAAAATGTGTGACGCAGACGGAAATTGCAAAAATTCACTAAAAAAACTCCTATTTTGGGGTTTCAAGGTCATTTAAGGTCATCGACGTCAACATTAATAAGAAGTTTGTCACTATTGCTTATCACGATAAGCAGCATGTCTGTGCCTATCTGCAACCGTTTTCATGCTACACGAGATAACTGCGGTAAAATAACCACTTTTAAGGGATAGCTGTTTTGACGTCCGCCTGCGCCGGCCTCCTTGAACTTAGGGGGTCGCGACTTGGACCGCTAAAATCTACGTTTAATGCTGAAAATTTCATGCGCTTGTTGTCTTGGTCTATCTCCAGCCTTTTCGTCGCAATTTAGTGTTAAAATGTGCGCTGCATCCAAAAATTGCAAAAAATTCACTAAAACCTCCCTTTTGGAAGGAGAGGGGTTCAAGGTCGTTTAAAGTCATCGACGTTGATAAATTTAAAAAGCCTGTCACCAGTGCTTGTTATGATAAGCAGCATGTCTGTACCTATCTGCAATTGTTTTCACACTATACGAGCCTTAACGACAAAATAACGTCTTTTAGGGGGTACCCCTGTTTGACGCCCTTGTTCGAGGGGACCCCGCGCACCCGCGGACACGAAATTTTGTCCCGATAAACTAAAGTCCTTGGGACAGCCCACAGTGTAGATCTCGTAATCCTAGCTTGCGTCATTCTGGCACAATACCGCAGTGTGACGGACGGACGGACGGACAGACGGACACCTAGACGATGGCTAAAACGCGTGAAGTGTTTTGCTATCGCGCGTAAAAAGTGTAAATATGATGACGTACGGAGCACCTGTGGCGAAAAAGAGCATAGTGTGCTCTTTCGCTCATAACTTCCGACTGTCTTCTACGAAAATTTGCTAAACTGAACTGGCAAGTTCCACTGTCAGTTCTTCAGTGCTAATCATTTGTCATATCATTACATAACCCAAACTTTACATGTACTATCACGAAAAACTGCGAATTAGGCCTAACATACTAATTGGTGTATTTTTGTGAAAAGTCGCTCACGATCACTGTTACCACTACTGATTAGTCGCACAGACATTTAGTTGATTGACCTGTTTTTTGGAGCAGTCGAGTTGAGTGCGTAGTTGTTCGAGTGAGTCGTTAGCTTTGCGTAGTTCGACCTCGGTCGATTTATCCTCAGCGATCAGACGCATATCATCCAGTTGACGTCTTAACTCAACGTTCTGTTGTCTCTGGTCGTCATGTCGCTGTTGTAGTTGTTGTATGTCCACGTGCTGTTCCTGTATACAAGGTGCGGCAAAATAAACTAGCCCCTTAAAGTTTTACGTTGTTTTTTAGCAAACGTTTAAAATTTTAATTTAAAATTTTATAGATTTCTTTTCTTAATGTTTTACATTTAACTGCTAAGTGAAATGTGATTTAATACCAATTTAATTACATAGTTGAAACAACACAGTTAATGAGTTAACTAATAATCAAATGCCAAAATTTCGTTGTCACTGTAAATCTTTGAAGTGTCCACCGCCAGCTCCAAGCTTCAACACAAGTCTTTAGTCGCTTTGAAAAGTCTTTCACAACCTTGTCGATCGGTCTTGGTGTCAGTTTGGCCCAGATAACCTGAAACGTGTCTTTGAGTTCGGCGACTGTTATGTAATTTTGTGTCTGTCTTCTCTAACCTAAAACTTTTTGCAAAACCATTAGAAGAATTTCAAAATTCCAAAACATAAAAAACTAAAAATTTTCTCCTCGACAAAATACTGTTCAAACGAACACGGAGTCTGTCCAATGCATCTCGATAGCTAACAGTAAAGTCCGTATAAATTAAATGAGTAAGGTGTGTTGGCCAGTGGTAAAAATTAAAAAGTTTAATTGCTGCCTTAAAGATAATGGGGTTACGATCTTCACGTTTTGGGGTCACGTGATGTCATCAGTCACGCGACCATTCGACTCGCGGTGGTCGACTTCCTATGGGTAGTGCGTCTATCTTGCACCGTTAAAAAGATATGAAGCCTCAAACGTTAGACGCAGAGACGTTTACACGAAAAGAACAAAAGTAAAAGTCAAAGAGAAAAAAAAGAGGAGGGAAAGATAAGAGAAAGGGAAAGTGGAAGGGGAAAAAGGGAAAAGGGAAGGAGAAGGGAAAGGGAGAGAGAAAGAGAATTAAAAAAGGGAAAAAAGCAAGGGGAAAGGGAAGGAAAAAAAGGGCAAGAGAAATTAAAAGGGGGAAAAGGGGGAAGGAAAAGGGAAAAAAGAAAGGGAAAGGAAAGAAAAAAGGAAAAATAAAGGGAAGGGAAAGCAGAAAGAAAAGGAACAGAAGAAAAAAAAGGAACGGGGAAGCGAAAGGGAATAGGAAAGGGGAAAAGGAAAAGAAAGGAAAAAGCAAAGGGAAAAAGGAGAAGGGAAAGGAAAGAATAAGAAAAAGTAAAAAAAGGGGAAGAAAAGGGGTAGAGAAAGGGGAATGGAAAGGGGATAAATGGGGAAAGGAACAAAGGAATGGGAGCAAGAAAATGAGAAAGGGGAAAAGAAAGGAGAAGGGAAAAAGAAAGGAAAAAGAGAAGGAGATAAGAAAGGGGAATGCAAAGGGAAGGGAAGAATGGAAGGAAGATAACTTACGAAAAGTTGGACGCACGGACACTCAGGTGATTTTATACTCTGTCGAATGCTATTGCATTGCATTGGACAGACAAAAACCGAGTTTTTTCTATCCTGCAAAGCTTAGTTGTTTCCAGAAGAAAGAAAAAGATTCGCACAGACATCCAGGTCCTTAGCGATGGAGCTTATCCTCTTTGGGCTCTTTTAGCCGGCGAGGGTTAAATTTTGGCTAAATTTGTAAACGGGAAAAAAGCAGTGGCCCTCATACTCTCATCGCCACGACTATCTGATACAAAAAACGCTAGAACTCGACCTTCAATTCTCTCACACGCGCACGGCCACTAGTGTTAGTTTGCTGCCTGCAATAAATAATTAATTAAATATTTGATGAGCTTTTTTCAGTATTTACCTTCTTATTATCTGACACGTTCACATGTACTACGGTACCTCGAGCTGCTGTTCTTTGTTTTTGATCGTCTGCTTGAGTTCCGCATTTTTCTGCTGCATGACCTCATCAGCGTCCTTGGCAAGGTCACGTTGCTTTTCAAGGTCATGGCAAGGGTCACCGGAATCGCAGGCAAAATCACGTAATGCGTTAAGGACACGGTGAAGGTTACCAGTGTTACTGGCAAAGTCACGTAGTGTTTCAAGATCACGGTAATGATCATCAGCGTCTTTGTCAAGGTCAAGTTGTCTTTGAAGGTCGCGCAAAGACCTGCTGAGTTCATCGACGTTGACTGCCTGGCGTTTTAACTCGCTTAGTTCAGAGTTTAGTTGAGTGATGATTTGTGACTTACCGGACAACTGCGACTCCAGATCTAACACTTGCTACAACGACATCATCATCATCAATATCGTTACCGTCTGTAAAACTTAAATATTAGTGCAGCTATTTTAAGTCACTATAAATTGTGAATAAAAAATATCGCAATGAAATTCGACGGGCATGTGGTTGAAATTTTTTTCTGTAAGCACTGCAAATTTAATGAAAAAAACTTAAACAATTCCGGAGATACAGAATTTTAGTGAGCTAACCTCATCAAAATGACGTTGTTTGTTGACGGCGTCCTGTTCGCGTTGTCTGAGATCAGACCTTAACGCGTCCAAAGCACTCTGCTGGTGTCGCCTTTCGTCCTCTTTCTTCTGTCGCTCGACCTATACGGTATAGTGACCTACGTCATTCGGCGCTAATTCATTTTTAACAGTAATAATACAAACTTATGTCAGCCCAGTGCCGACATGTGCGGCCGTCCGCCTACAGCTGAGTACAGCTGCGCAACTCTATACGCCTAACATTATTGACCTTTAACCTTCTGCGCTGAAAATTAGCACAATCAGTTACTCTTGCCCTACTTGTTTGGTTAATAATTATCTCCGCCAATGGAACAAAGTGAACTGGTGAAGATTATAAGATTGCTTTTATCCGTGTGTGTACGTGTCCGTACGTTTGTCTGTCTGTCTGTGTACATTTCGCTTGGCGGAGATATGCACTCTAACGAACGCCATCTAGTTTTAAAAATGTGTTTGCTTTAATTCTGCTAAAAGATTAAACATTTTAATCGCAAATCACACGTGTCTGGGAGCTAGTTTGCTACTAATACTGACAAACACGTTCAAAAATTGTTAACGCTGTTTCAGAATTTCACTTACACTTTTTAGTCATATTCGTCAGCATTAACGTCGTCTCAAAGTTCAATAAACTCAAAATGTTCACTCTCTGTGTGCACAAAATTTAGAACCGCAATCGCCAAGTAAGTAAAAACGCGTGGCGCGATTAAACTATCAATCACGATTATCTTAATTGCCATCAGCATCATCTTAACCAGTTAATTGTGCTTTAACTGCGATTAATATGCAGCACTACTTTATACAACAGCGCATGTGAGTTTTAAGTTAACCTAAATCCAAGCGAATCACCGTTCTATTGGGCATGATTTTAAGGATGACAAAGATTTCGGACGTCTTTCTACCAGTAGCTGGCGCTGAGTTATCAACGATCAGAAAACAGTCCGGCTGCTTGGCCCACCTGCAGACAGTCGTTGCTGGATTTCAGTTTGGACTCGAGCGTTTCGAGACGCCGCTCGTAGTTGGCGGTGCTGTCACGTAGCTCGGCGTCGACCTTGGAGAGGTTAGAGGTCAAGTCAAGGACGTTTCTCTCCAGCTCGGCGGACCGTTGTTCCAGCGCTGTGTGCTGTTCATCAGAGCGACGGCGAAGTTCAGACAACTCGGTTGACAGTTCAGCATTCTCTAAACAAACACGATCAACTCTGCACATTATTTTCGCTATATCCTTAATAAGTCCAAACTAATTTGGAAAAAAGCGGACTATAACTACTCGTTTCGCTTTGCCAGGTGACAACAACAATTCATAAATGCATGTTTTTGCTGTGGGGGAGATCGTTCGCCTGTTCCATTAGTGGGTCAGGGTGTTCCATCTAACACAATGTGCCACTGGACCCCACAATTGTACCAGTCTGTCAAAATGGTATCTAAACACTCCTGTAATTGTAATCAATGATGTAATAGACTAATCAAATCCGACAATGACTCGTACAGCTCACTGGACTCAGACTAATTGGAATCGACGAAATCACTGGCATATGCTGTGTATACGTTTTAGCACGGTCTACAGCGTATTATGCAAGTGTGACAAAGCATAACATACGGTAGACCGTGTTGAAACTTAGTTATTGTGTAGCCGCGATCGACGGCGTGTTTTGCCTGTACGCATACGTGTGTGATTATAGGCTACAAACGCAAGACGCTATCAGTCGTCACGCTGAAGTGGATTGAGACTATGGGCACTTATAAACTCCAGACTCTATAATGTGAAATAAGAAGACTAGGTTCGTCACGAAATAACGTAATACTCCACGATGAAGCTGACTAAACGAGCCGGCTCTAATTAGCTGGACGAGCCAGCTCGATGTTTGCGCGACGTTTGCTCGACGTTTGCTTCGTGTAGGCTATGCTTTATGCACGCTTCATATTTGTTCGATGTTTGCTTGATCGTGTAAACAGGGTATACAGATGATTTGCTAACGCAAACAGAAACGGGCAACAGCCGAGGTGCATGTTTGAAACACAGTAGAACAAAGTCTAAGTCCTTCACCAGAGGTCACCTCTATCGTTCCGCTGACGTATCGGCTGGATATAGCAAATTTTGCCTACCCCTTCTCATTTAACGCCCTCGTTCGGGGTGACCCTCTTCTAATTTATGGAAAAGTTTTACGGTTCCCGAAACTAGAGTCGAAGGTGAAAATTTGGTAATTGTAGCTTGCACCGTTTTTGACTGATCCACCCGTGAGACAGACAGACGGACAGAATTGCGATGGCTAAGACGCGCTACAGCAGTAGCTGCTGTTGCGCGTAAAAACACGTGGCGCGTACGTTGTCGCTGTCGATCAAGTTGTTCGCTGGCAGTACACCGCTGGTTTTCTAGTCTCGTTTCGGCGTCTTTCTTGTCGTCTCTGCTAGCGTCCAACTGACGCTGCATTCGAGCGCGTTCAGCTGTCAGTTGCTCGTCAGCCGATTTCCTCTGCTGCTCCAACGACTCGCGCAACGCCGCTGAACACATTGCCGCAATTAACGACATCACATCGCCGACATCGGCACAATGAAGACTGTGTAATGCACTAATGCAGTACAAATGAGATCAATTCTATTCAAAAAGAGAAATGCAAATTAAGTTGTTATGAACAGTACAAATGTGCTATGATATAGCAATGTAAAGTAGGTTATATACAATTAAAAGAATCGGTAGCCTTGACAAAAGCAGAAATATTGTGGCCGTCGACCGTGTATTTGCGATACAAGGCATATCAGTTGCGTCAAACTTTTCTCAAGCTACATAATGTGAAAAAAAAACAAAAAAAAGATTACGGCCAAGCGTTCCGTGAATGTGCCGTAAAATAATAACGGTTTTGCTGTGATATTAATTACACACTTGTACACGTTGAGTTTGTCCGAGAAACTTAAAATCAAAGACTGAAATCGATATCAACAATTTAGTTGTTTAGTGTTCGTCTCACGAGATTTCGTTAGCTTGTACCCTGGGAGTTATAATGGTAACCCCTCAATCATTTCAAAGAAGCATGAATTCAACAATATCCATATTTCACAAGGTACCGTAGCGACGCAGTCCGTGCACGTGTGATAAAACATTATAAGATCACTGTATTGCAAATTTTTTGCAGAATCTGCCAATAAATTTTTTGGGGAAAATATGTCAAAAATTAGCGCAGATACGGACACAAGTTTGAGACATATTTTTCTTCCACTATATACTGTATTTTGTGTCCAGAATAAAAACAACCAGTGAAGTTACCTGCGTCGGCTTCTAGTCTGTTAATTCGCTGCAGATTTTCGTCTCGTTCGTTTTCAAGCCGTCTACAGTTCTCTTCCAGTCGTTGGCATTTCTCCGCCAACAGTTTGCTAGAGGTCTCCCGCTCGTTCGCTGAATCCAAAACTCGGTCTCTCTCCGTCTCTAAGACTTTCAATCGGTCCTTCAGTTCAGACAACGTCGACAATAGTTGCTCCGTTGCTTGCGACAAACGAACAGTCGTTTCTGCACAACGTGTATACACAGTGCTGCAAATATACACGATGTATACGGAAAATACGCGCACGAATTGCATACGTCGTTGAGTCGCCGAATGCGTCGACAGAATCGCACTAATGAGGTGTTTACACGATCCAGCAAACGTCCAGCAAACTTCCAGCAAATGTAATGCTAGACGTTTGCTGGACGTTTGATGGATCGTGTAAACACCCTATAAATCCGATAATAGCACTGAACATATTGGAACTGTGCGCTGTAATTAGTAGCAACTTTATTCCAATATTTGCAACATTTCATTATATTTAGAAAAAACGTAAAGTTCTTAAGGCTCATTGGGCGGCGCTGATCTCCGTTTCCCTAGCCCTCAGCCAGACATTAGTTTTTACACTGCGAGATCACGAATACGGGGCCGGTGCATCGCGCGGTGTGCCTGTTAACGTCCCAGTTTTCGCTGGTACTCATTGCGCCTACCCACGGAGGGATGGCCAGACTGAGTTGATCTGGGTGGCTGGTTACATACCGGGATGGTCACTCATCCAAGTACTAACCGGGCCTAATGTTGATTAACTTCGTTGACGCAATCAACGACACTACCAATTGAGCCAGACCACCACCAAACCATTATGCAGAATATTTTAAATAATATTCGTTGGTTTTTTCGTTTGCTGAATAGTACGTTGAAATTTCCATTAATATGCCTGATCTCATTGCGTCCATTTTTATATATCAGACTAAAGATCCAAGTACAATGTTAAGTGTCAGACCTTTAATGAGGTCATCGGAATGTGGGTCAAGGTCGGTACCCGATGACGTCACTACTGGTTGTAGTTGTTGTTGTAGTTGCTGCTGCTGCTGCGGCAAGTATTGGTTAATGCGTTGCTCGAGTGATAAAGATGCTGACACGAGGTTATTAATCAATGATGTCAAACGTTCATTTACTCGCTTAACTGTGTCCCTGTGACATACAGCACCGTTACAATATTAGTATCAATGTCAATGTCAATAACATTATATAGCGCCAAAAATAACATAATCATTTCTGCCTTCCCACTCTCTCCTCTTTTTCACCCCGTTGCAGCATGGGTCGCTCTAGAGCTCTGGTAGCTGTCCTGTCAGTTATGTGTGCGGCAAGCATCGTGCCAGCGCCAACCAGCCCGGCTTCCACATTTGCACTCGCACTAGGTCTACCATGCAGTCATGCTGTTCATTTTTTTCACCACATGATGTCAGAGGTCGCTCCGCCGATCGCCGTGATATTTTGCACCGTGATATACGCAGTCTTATTTTATTTATTTGGTCTATTTATACGGCCGTCCTAACAAGCCGCATTACTGATCTTGCCCGTGCGTCCGCCTGTCTTTGACAGATATTATTAGCGCGCTACAGCAATGCTGTAGGCGTATTACACGGTTGTCGTCCGTCGTCGTCTGTCGTTCTCTGTAACTGGTGTATTGTGGCTAAACAGTGCAAGATAGGGCCTAGGTTGCTATTGATCAATAATAGAAAATCGAAATCATTGACCTTGGATGACCTTGAACGCACTATGATGTGCCAGTCGTGCGGTATTGTGGCTACATGGTTAGTTGCAATAACCATCACGACATGCGTAGAGTGCGACAGTCACCTAAGCTAAGAGCTTGTACTGCAGACAGCCAGCCAAATATTATAACTTATGTATACAATTACTTGTCGCATATTGCCTGGTTGAGGTCAGTTTTCATGCGAGTCGTTTCATTGAAAGAGCTCTGCTCGAACTGGTGCAACTTTTGCTGCAACTCTTCGATCTGTCTCTGCAACTTCTCGCAGCTTTCACGTTGCTGCAACAAAACACACATGTACGTATTACATCAATACACGTTTACTGATCACCGTTTATACAGACCACAGCAGTAATTAAAACACCAGAGAAAACTACACTCTTGTGCAGAGGCTTTTATCTCTCTACCTGGTAAGCAAAGCTTGCGTCCAGTCAAATATGGAGAGTGGAGTTTGTATGCAAAATTTTGTATGTAAAATTACTAGTACCACAAACGCTGTGTTTAGTTCAAAATGCGCCACAAATTGCTTGGCGTCCGGTTTTTGCTATATCTGGGACGGGGAGGAAAAAATAAGGGGTGGGTAAATTTAAGCCCAACTTCGATTCTAGATCTGAGAGATTTAGTCAGATAAAAAACTTGATTAAATTTTATTTTTAAAATTTGAAACTTCAACTCCATTTGTTATATACACTGCCTGCTATGCCTTGTTTCAGAAAAAAATGCAGACTTTATTCTGAAAATGCCACCCCCCCCTTATTGCAACATCACTACCGACACCAAAGTACGGCTCTTATAAGTAAGCAATGGTATGGCGTGTGGCTTCCTAGTACCTACAGCTGCAAAAGCTGGATCGTGAGAAAAATAGACGAAATAGATTGAAAACATTTTAAATGGAAACAATAAGCCAGATTTCGCGTGTTATTGTAACAGTTCAGCGCGTTCATTCGATAGCGCATTAGAAATTAATTTCAACGTCGTGCGCAATATAAATTTACGTTTCACCAACTTACTTACTTACTTACTTTCCGTAAGATTTGCGACCGAAGCGCAGTGTACCTGTAAACATATTAATTTACTTGCATATTTGACAACTCGAAATACGATTACGTCTAACACCTGGCGTTGAGCATCTTCAAGTCGCTGAGTTGACAACTGACACTCGTCGGCCAGCTGATGTCTCAACTGCTCTATCTCTTCATCTCTGTCACTGATCTGCTGCTGCAACTCCACTATTTGCTCCTCTGCCCGCAGCTTCTGCTCGTATTGATGGACAATGTGGTCATTGTCGGCATCCGTTGACTTGTCTGATATCTCCTATACACAAATCAATACATCAATTAATCAATTTTTCAATCGATCACCTTAACCCTACTATAGCAAGCAAAGCCTATAAGCGTTTGCCAAAGACTAAGTTCGATTCTTAACTTAATCTATAGGAACAGCGACAGTAACTAAAAATTTCTTGTAAAAATTTTTGAACTTAGATCGTTATCTGAATCGCCACCAAAATTTAACCAATATTTTCCTCTAGCCACGCTCCGCTTTTCCGAAAAATCAGCAAAATGCGCTCACGACTTTTAAGTAATTTTGCAGAAAAACTTACAAACAAATACTGCTAAAACACAATCTGTTTTATAAAGCAAAGATGCTGCACTAACATATCCTGACAGCATTATATTAAATAAATGTTTAATAATAAGTTGAGATATACAGACGGTGATGTCGGTTTGTGTGGGTCTGTCGTTGCATTTAGCTCGACTTAGCGCACAACTCGGCGAATAACATCTGCCAACAGACTGCAAAACAACACGCAACTATATGCCTAAATACTGTTTAAACAACTTCCAAATATGCTAGTAATTATTTGCAGTATGCAGCATTTTCCTGCAGTGTTTCTCCGCACACAAATAGTGAATGAAACAGCGTTCATCGTTAGTTAATACAACCGTCGTGACGAAATTATTACAATTTATTTGCACAAAACGAAACTTATTTACATCGACAGACAAAGAACGACTTTAATAAACAAAAAAAATCTGCGAGTAAACAAAAATTGCAAATAAAACGAATATAGCAATAAAACTCAAACACCAAAACTGCGTTACCAGTACTTTTTTGGCCCACCCTGTATACACCCTGTATATACTCAGCACGCGAGAAAACATGAATAATCCAATCTAAAGCGTTTACAGTTGCATTCCTGATGCAAAAAAGCCAAAAAACACAAGAATATGCGAAAACGCGTTGAAATAACGCGGTATTATAACAGCGTGGTTGTCTTCCTACCTGACCGTTATCGGTACGTGCGCAGAGCGGCGAATAACACGTTACTGGTCGCTGATAAGCTACAAAAAACATTTAACAAAACAACATTCAACAACAAAATTATTTGCAAAAAACAATCATTTACAATAAATACACAGATGTACTTTTAAAGGCCACTTTTCAAGTGAACTCAGATTAGCTAGTTACTCGCCTTGTTACTTTCTCTTTCTTCTCTATTTCCTTGATAACTAGATGTAAAAAAATTTCTTATGCTTTAGTTACAGTCGAGCGAAAAAAAGTAAAAACGGGTGAAATGTTTTTTTTTCTATATTTCATGACATTCAATGTAATTTTACACAACAGTTTATAAAAACTAAGCGACACACTGAACAGAACCCATATAATTAGAGTGAAAATATTGCAGCATGCATGACAAATTAGACGTAAACAGTTTTGTTTTAGTAAAACTCAGAGAGCAAATCAAAAAAACTGCATCAATATTTTTGGTAGCTTCTTATACCAAGTATAGACTTAAAGCGCGTACAAAGCGACGTAACTCAACTGAACTGACACAGTATAGATTTTGACGAACTGGCCAATAGTCAAGCAAGGCGAGCCCATTGGTCATTGGTTGACGCAGTCACGTAGGCCACCAACACCGTTAGGCGGTGCCTACTGTAGTGCATTACTGCTTTCTCATTGGTCAGTTCGTAAACAACTGAACCATGTCAATTCAGTTGAGTTACGTCACTCTGTGCACGCCCATACCTGCGTGTAGGTGTGCAATAGCTTGCTGATGCTGTAGCGTCATCTGGTGAATGTTCTGCTGATTTTCGGCTATTGTCTTTGCCAATCTGGCGTCTAACTGCTGGCGCAACTCGCTCAACTTACTCTCCAACGTCGACGCGTGCTCTGCGCATAATCACGTACACAGTGTCCACATGTACGATTCATAATACCCCGTTTACACGATCGAGCAAACATCGAGCAAATATCGAGCTGGCTCATCCAGCTAACATATAGCCAGCTCGTTGAGCCAGCTTGATCGTGTAAGCGGGGTATAAAGCGAAACAACGGAAGACGGTCACAAAGCGTTGTCTTCACAAATTACTGTGCGTACTAAATGGTATAGGCCTAATGCTAGGCTTATTATGCAGCTGAACGCTGTTTTTCAGATTTGGTTTGGAAATGTGTCTCTAATCCAGACTGATCAATCTGAGGTGCATGCAGGAAAACAGCATAAACGCTGGCTATCGCAAATATATGCAGCTGAATATGCATGCGTGCATTAAATGTCTACCTAATTTGGCCGTCCAAAAATGACATCGCTAGGCCTAATTTCGCGCATGTGATAAAATCATACAAATGACGACATTGATGATAAATCGCGTACACGCAATAAATAAACTCCGTGGTGGCGTGCCGGGAAAAGAGCAATGTTACTCCCTCCCCCCCAAAAAAAGTAATAGATTGTTAAAAAAGTGTTTTTCAGGTAAAAAGATTTTCATTCAAAATGCAAATTTTGAGACTAAAAATCCATATTTTGGAGTGATTTGAGGGCAAAACTAAAATTTTGGGCACCCATAATCTTTTCTATCAAAACTTTGCAACTGTCTGAAGAAAAATTACAACATCTTGCCCCTAACTTCTAATTCCACCACTTTGCTCAGTAGGCCTACCATCTTCCAGTCGTTTGATGTCTAGCGCGTGTTGCTGCTGCAGCGAGTGAATGCTTTCTTCAGTCTCTGACGTCAGCCGCTGAAGCCGCGTCTTCATCTCCGCATCTTTATCGCTTCTCAGCCGATCCAGCGCGCGATCGTGTTCTACGCATACCACCACACAGGGCTATTATCATAAGCTATAATAATTTTACCAATTTAGGATTTTTTGTTTACTGATTTGTTGACGCTTCGATTGCTTTCGTAAGAATTCGTTTCGAATGAAGCAATAGCGGTTGCAGAAACGTCAGCAAATCAGTAGACTTAAGATAAATGTTGTAAACTGTTATTTTTTAATTATTGTGATGACTTTTTAAATTACTGTTTTAAAGTATGAGTTATTCAAGGACAGTCACACAGAATGTTAGTTTGGCGAGAGAATTTGCATTAGCAGCTACAGCAGTCTATGGCTTAGGCCTACGTCAAGTCCTTCGTATCTGCCAGATGGCAGCGGCGTTTTCGGCGAAGGTTTGAGATCTGTGATCGCTTCTTGCTGTACAATGTACATACCGGTGCGAATGCGGTCGATGTCTGCTCGGTGTGTATCAGTAAGATGTCTGACGGTGATGTCATGCTGCGTTGTCAACTGATCCATCTGACGCTGTGTCTCGCCGTCCTTCTCTGCCAGTAGCCTCTGGAGACTCTCCAGCTGGTCTGCACGCCATAAACCTAAGTTACTGCCAGGGCTAAAAAAATTGGTCCAAAAAACCTAGCTCAACTCAGCTTTTCATCCCTCCGCGGTAGGTAAATTGAGTACCGGCTTGTCTGGATGGAATTTAGACAAAGTGCGTTCACCTTTGTCGGATGGCAGCTAACACTGTGTGATCCCGTATGGCATGTGACGATTCGTAGCTGTGATGGGTTTCCTACTCAGAGTTATACACTATTTTTACTATCATCTTTACTTCTACTACAGACGCCAAACGGCCAAAGTGCGGCTGTTACAAGCACATAGCCCGTGACTACATGTACGTACAGTTGCGAGAAAGCTGGACCAATCAAGACGCCAGATGAGCGCAGATTGTAAGAATTTGAAATGAAAGCATTAAGACAGATTCTAGACCTACGCGCCATTATAAATGTCCAGCGCGTTTATTCGATAAATGTACATAAAACATCGTTCTGCAAAATTTGTATCTGAACCGTGGTGTACAAACACTGAGATACGATTAATTTGTGGGTATACGCCATGTTTCCAAAAAAAACAACTGCACAAATTGTTTTTGTCAAAACTTCGGCAAATTTCCAGCGCGTTGATGCGAATTTGGTGAGATGGAAAATGATTTCATCTCGCATAATTTTATCGTCTTCGTCAACTTTGAACCATAAATGATCAAAGTTGGTCACTGTTGGTGGAAACGTGACGAAATTCTGACAAACACAATTTCGCACAGTTTTTGGGGAACACGATGTATAATAATAATGGTACCTCGGTAGCGAGAATGCACGAGTTCGATCTGCGTACGGTAACTTTTCTCGAGTTCGTCTTTCATACCGTACAGACGAGTCAGATTGTCACGAAACAACTCCTCCTGATACGTGTCAGAACACCAATACTACTACATTGATCACTACTACTACTACTATCACTACAACGACAACAAGAACAACGACACTACTGCTACACGTGGCTGTGGCTTAGTCACACTGTACTCTGTAGGCTAAATACGAGTACACTGCTGAATCGAACACCCACATAATACGCTGATGTAACGACAATCTGTATAGCGCTGTACTACTAGCACTAGCCAGCTACTGACACTGCTGTTGCGCAACAGAACTGTCAATTTAGTTTGGAAAACATCGAATATTTATTTCCGGGTAATTCGGTGCAGTCCCGGGGTCATCAAGTGCAGCACACGTGCTTTCAATCATGACGTGGCACGTGCCACCCGTTGCGCGCGTATCGGAATTTGCAACGCCGGTGTCACCGGTCACGACAGACGGTCATCTGCGCATCCGTTGCTTGAATCTACCTTTCTGTCAGCTGTGTAAATGTCACCTAGACCCTATTCATTTCGACGAGCCTGATACCTGTCAAGCGTGCGTCAGAAAGAGGTCGAAAAAACAACCCAAAGTTTCGTACGCCGTCGACAGAATCGTCGCTGAAATCGAAGTACCTCGACCGATTCGGACACGTCATTCGCTTGCTTCGTGAAGCACAACAGAGACGACCTTATCCGGCTCGTTCAGCAGCACGTCGATGCAAGCAGTGCTTTTGTCCATCATTTTCCGGTCCTGCATGTTTAGCGTTCGCATCAACATCAAGCGCATTCGTTACTATTGCCGAATGATGACGCCGATAACTACATGTATAGGCCTACGCCAATGACGATGCATCGACTAGTAAACGAGCACTTTCTATTATTATCCCTTTTTCGGAAATCTTCTAAGCAAATATGCAATCAGGCAAAATATGATGCGCGGCGCACTTACGTTAGATTTGACGACAAGATCGTTGAGAGTTTTGATGTCGAAGCGACTAAAGACCGTCGCAATTTCACACTGCGTCGAAGATTTATACACAAACACCAACATACATACAGACAATAGAACAAATATTATGATATTTGCTATAGCAACGTACAGAACGACAATAATAATATTCTATTATTTATTCCCAGAATCTAACTTCTGGAGTACCTACATTGGTGACTGGCTTAAGCTATACAGTAACTCCAGAAAAGTAGACCTCGATTAACAATACTGAAATATTACTGCACGAAAAATAAAGTGACATAAAAGTTTGATGCGCAAAATTATAGAAAGTGGGTAAAAAAGACAATGCTTCAATACCAACTGGTTAAGATTGCAGGTGAGAACCGTCGAAGAAATTAGGACTATACGGCTTTCTGTGTTGGCGGCTGCTGGCATCAAACGCAGTGCCACCTTGGCTGCTACTTCTACAGCTGTTAATTAATCATTAACTGATTAACTTACACGGTGCACTGTAACCACGCTAAACATACACCTGATAGACCTACATGGCATTATATGCATACCAACAGCGTACCAATACTAGGCGCTGTAGCGCGGTTAAGTTAAAAAAAAGCACCTAACGTTTTAATTTGTCTCATTTCAGAGACATTTTAGCGACGTCGTACGACATAATATTACGCAGTATTGCTGAAAATGGCGTTAATATTATCATGTTCTTGTTGTACGTCAGTACTCAGAATATTGCTGTCTTTAAACGAGAGAGATTGCGCCATTTCCCCTTCCCAGAATACTGATAAACATCGCTCCATGATAAATTAGCCAATCAATCAGTCAGTCAATCAGTCAATACGAATAAAGTCAGTTAATTAGATTAGTAGGCTAATTAACAGTACATGCAGATTATCTGACCTTGACGGAGACTTGTACATTCTCAAGGTCATCAAGTTCGGAGTTTTTAACTAAGCTCATATCGTCCTCTATGCGTCTAGCCAGCTGCCAGTTGTCTCGGTCCATTTCCGTGCGGCGTCGGCTGTCCAACAGACAGAGCAAGTTCTTCTTGTCTTCGTCTTCGTCGCTGCGCCACGAGTTCAAAGACTTGGACGCGAGTTCTAGTTGACGCTCACCATTGTCAATCACAGGTGCTGGCTGGTTTGACATCAGCGCTACCTGCATGAAGCCAGGTGTAAGAGAATGGTCCGCCCGGTCTGCTGCAGCAGCAGCAGCAGTGCTAGTAGTTAAGGAAAGATGGGACGCTTCTGTACGAGGTTTGACCTCATCCCAACAAACACTCTTAAGTCTTTCGTCTTCTGCCCGTTGATCTTCGATTTTTTGTTTATGTTGGTCATCAGTCGAAGTGTGCAGACCAGAGTCTAAAGCCAAATTTTTCTCTTCTGGCTGTAGATTTTCTCCCTTCTTCGATCTTTCATCTTTTTCGACATCGTTGCTACAAATAGTTTCTCCGAGATCCAAGTTGGACAGGTTTTGGTCCAGCTTAGGTGCGGCGTGGTCAAAATCGTCTACGGCATTCTGTTCTTTACTCAACGTTTGATCTAAATCATCAAGCACTTTTTTGTCGACGCCGATCTCTGACTGTTGATCTGTGGCAATGATATCCACTGATGCTGTCTGATCGCTTGATGACGGATCGCTGAGTTCCAACATTACTGTCGACGTAACAGTTTGGATCCGGTCGCGGCTGCTACCGGTGCTGTCGTCATTCTGATCTTGGTTCAGCTTAGCAGTGGTCGGATCTACGTTTGTTGTAGAAGACAAAAGGTCAACTTCTTGTTGTACGTTGTGTTGCTTATTCTGTGTTTCGTCACCGTCGACGAAATCTTTTTCGAAAAAAGTAATCTCATTCTCTTCACCACGATCATCGGCAGAAAGTGTTTCAACCTGCATTTGGTAGTGATCTTCTGCTGTGTCGTCAGGATTTGCTGGATTACTGGAGCGTAGTGATGTAACCAACGCTTGAGATGTTTCCACCAGTAAAACCGTCTGATTATAAACAACATCATTACTATCATCATCAGCAGTAGCAACAGCAGCAAAAACAGTAGCAGTAGCGACGTCGTTTTGTTTCAGTTCTGACTGTTCAAGCCCCGACACCGCTTCAGTGGTTACACGCTGGTCTTCCGACACTTTTTCCACCGCAACAGTTTGTCTTGGCACGCCGTCGCTGCGGCTGGTGTCGCCGTCGTCTTGATTTAACAAATCAGCGGTCGGATCTTGGTTCGTGGAAGACAGCTCGCCACCATTTTCCTCCTGGTTTTGTTTTGACTCGGTGCTGATGTGCGGTTCTTGATCCGTGAAAGAAACGTCGTCGTCTTCTTGTTCTGAAACTTCAGCTTCCTCGACCTCGTATTCAGAGCATATCTCGTTTTCGCCATCACAGACGTTATGTTGATGTGCTGCGGTGGTAACGCCAGCGTCCTCGTTGATTTGAAAAGAAAGAACGTTTTCGACATCTTTGTCAGACTTGTCAGAGGCGTCGTGGTGGTCGTGACTCGTCGTGGACTCTGCAATTGGCGATCCGTCGTCATCACCTCTGATCCTGAGAGTCATTTCTAATTGTTCATTGACCGGTGTAAGTGACCGAGTATCAGTAGCGGAATCAACTCGCTCGTCGGAATCAATGTATTCTAACGTTTCGCCCTGGGTCGACTGTGCCAGCCCGCTACTGCGCTCCAGGTCTAAAGCTTTCTGTTCTTTCTCTTCCAAACTCCCAGAGATCGTATAATCACAGTCACTCACAAAATCATCATCATCATCATCATCATCATCATCATCGTGATCCACAGTTTCCGTGTCCCGATCGGCACTTTCCGCACTCCTATCCGCTGCTGGACTGTTGTTATCCTCGTTGGCTGTTCTGCCGCCGGAAATGACGTTAGAACTGTTTCCTGTGTGTTTACTTTCTGTGACGTCATCAGCAGCGTCGTCGTCGTCGTCGTCAACATCGACATCGTTATCCGATAATATTGGCGAATACATACTGCAGCCTGTGTATCAACGATATATACAATAAAATGGAATTAACGACATTATGCATAACATGGTATCATTAACTGACGATTAACAGTGCTAAAATAAAAGAATAGGCAACATAGACAAAAATAGTGCCAGAAAATTGACTACACTTGCGGTACACCGTCCTCCACTGCAAAAAATAATGTGCGATTTGGTGCATTCTTGTGCAAAAAATCGTTATTATACTGGAATTATTTTCATTGCGTCTGAGTACACAAAATATCCAGTTATTTTTAGTATATTGCTATCAGAGTATATCAATATACCTCGGCGAGCGGAAACACGTAGAAACGGGCAGCAATGCGTTAGGCCTAGCGGCCGGACCACCAACGAACGACTAACAGACCACACACGCGCACAGGACCACCTAGAGGCTGTGACTATGACTACTGCAACAACAGCAACACGACGGCGTGTGCTAGCCTATTAATAGCATAATATCCAGCCACACTGATTATTATTGGATACGATCTGCAGGTGAAATCGATTAGCTGCAGTGTTGTGCGGTAGTATTGATCATAGCTCTGTGGGTCACGTGACTCCCAGGTGCCCGCCCGATTACTGCCTATAGACCTGCCGCTGCTGCAACTACTAGTCGCTGTCCTATATCCGACCAGTGGATTTGTGGCAAGAGGAGATGAAGGGATATTATCCCCGTTAAAGTTTAGCCTGTCGGAAAATTGTTTATTTGTCGGAAAATTCGCTGCCAAAAATACAAAATCATGGAATGATAATCTCCAGGTAAAATTCAGGGTTAAAGTTAAAATTTTGAAAACTAATAATCTTGGAAATTTGCAGATGTCTGTCAGAAAACTGCCACTTCCTGCCATCTTGCCTCTTCTCTTTCAACCCTTGATGTCGCTGTAGGGCTACACAATGTTGGGGAAATGAATAGCAGCTACAAGTCGCAGATCCGGGGTGCATCGTAAGCTGCCCTAGCGGGGTCTGTGACAGAACCCCAGCCGCAAACGATTTTAATGCGTTCTTTGCGCTATATGCTTAAGCGATCTTTTTCTGATGCTAAAATAAAGCAATTTTTAGTAATTCCAAGTTGCCACTCACCATTTTTTTCACTTTGAGGGAACAGTCATTATTGTCCCTCTCAAAATTTTACGGAGACATCTATGCCCATTGCCCCAAAGAAATGACGCTTAGGGTAAAATTATCGTTCATCCAGTAAAAATAGCGCGGTTATATAGAGTATTTTTTCGTTTCTTCAAAGTTTCAGCGTTTAGGGGCTCTTTTATGCCCAGGATGCGTTTGCGGCCGGGGCCGCTGGAGGCTTGAACTTACAGCGTTCCCCCGACAGCGTAGCTAGTGGGAGTTCCCTAAAAACGCCATCCTCGCTGTCGGCCTTTGGTCTCGATTTTCGCACCTTTGGGCATTGACAACCTTCATGAGTAAGTCTACGTTAATTTGTCTGCGGATAAATCCACCCCCCTCCCCCGCAAAAAAAATAAATTTGTATTGACGCCGCTGCCAGTCATGCATTCATTGCACGCTCAACAAGTCAACGAGTGGATTAATTCAGCAATCACGGGCCGCGATCAGACCACGCTGCTGGAATGTGGAATAGCCTATTCATCATGGTGTTAGTCAGTGAACATTACTGAATAGGCTACTCAACTCACAATAAACGGATCAAAAAGCACACAAAACCAAGGCGTTCTGTTAATTTTCTGAACAGTTATAATACTGCAATAACGTAGTCTAATACCAATTTTGGCATCATTTGTAAGCCTAAATAATTCGTCCAATGGTCATGATTCAAATGTCACTTTCAGAGACGATTGTGATTCTAATTAAGCTATGTGCGCCCGCAGAATGATATAAACAAGCTAAGTACATTGAAAAACTTGGAAAAGGCAGACATTACCAAAATATGACATCGTTATTCTTCATTTAGGCATTAGGGTTGTCAATGCCCATTCTTCTTCATTGTTATTCAACTGTAGCCGGTAGTTGCTACGAAAGTCTTGAAACAGAGACATAGCCTACTGAATATTGCAACAACATTCACTAGATGGCAGTATATGCTTTGTTCTTCTCCTAGTGCTCGAGACCATCATGCATGATCTACGTCTTGAGAATCCACGACGACAATAAAACAGAACAAGAAGCCTGCTGTCGCTAGGATAACTGACCGTACTGGTTGTCAGTGACCTTCAAGGTCATCTAATGTCGATGATATTTAGGTCATTTGAAAGCCAATATGCGACTTTCTATTAGTGATCAATAGCAACTATAGGCCCTATCTCGCACCGTTTAGCCGCAATAGTGCGTACGGCCTTCAAGGTCATCCAAGGTCAATAATTTTTATTTCATCTGACAAGGCGTATGCTATTTTTAATAGTGATAATTAGTTTGGCTATATCTCTTACCGTTTCTGAGATATGGCCACCGCCAGTTTTCCTTTGAAAACGCACATTTTTTTCTGTCTCCCGCCATTCAACATACAATTCAAACAAATGTTCCCTTTGCACTAGATGGCTAAAATTTTGCAGGCCTGAGTATAACACACGTGGCTAATTATTCGTGCAAAAAGTTATCATTTACGACTTAACGCTTAGCCACAATACATCTGTTACAAACAGACAGTCGGACAGACGACAACTCATACCAATAGCTCGTCCGCTACTTAGCCTAAGTACGGTCGGCTAATAGTCTTGGTCTTGTAAGTTAGCGATAAATAAAAGTTTAAGTTAAATAAAATAGGCCTAACCTTCAATGCGCAAGTGGCACTAGTGGGCTAAACAAAATTTTCGGATATCTATTAGAGGCCTTGAAAACACAAAAAAACTATGAAATTGTCGAAACAAAAAGTCGCTGCAACGTCATACAAACCTCAAATTTGGCGCACAGATTTTAATTGCAATTTTGTACCAAAAAATAAGGCAGCGTAGATATGCACTTTCACGAGCGCCTTCCAGTAACATAGGTCTGTGCATTTTTGGCCGACCATGTACTAATGTTCGAGCCCATGTTGAGGGCTGATGCCTGTTGTCTGTCGCCTGTTGTTTGTACAGCAGGTATTGTGACAAAACGGTACGTCTTACAGCAAAAACTGTCTAAACAAATAAATACGGCTGCCCGACGGTTACTTTGTGGTACCAAGTCGGACCCCTTATGACTCTTTTCATTTACCCAAACTGACCGCCCCCCCCCAAAATAGGCCTATTTGCATTGTCAGACTGCTTCAGTTAAGCTAGCGGCATGGTTACTGATGAAGCTTATACGAACTTATCAGTGCGCTAACTAATCGTACCATCGCCAACCCTCTAAAGACACGTGTTTTTCAAGGTATAAATCTTTACCCCTAACCCCCCCAAAATTTGCATGGCACACTACTAATTATGCTGTCCTATTTCTTGTCATGCAGCCGCGCTGTGATAACCTGTAAACGGCCAGTGGACAACATCGAACATTGTACATCGAGACAGCCGCCTGTATAGTGCAGATCACAGTTCATCGATTGTCGATATATTATGACGATATCGACGGCATAAACATCTCCGTACAACTATATCCATTCGACCACCACCACCAACACCACATACCGTGCACGTGTTAAGCCCGGTTTCCACGCAACACGTGATCCGAGCGTATAGATTGTTCACGCACGTAACGCGCAGGCGACGCAAAAAATACTTAACTGACGTAGCGGACGCAAACGACGTAACAAATACAAGTAGTCTGAGCGAAGCTCATGTGACGCGCGACAACATCGATGCTGCCATTTGAGAAATCAGGGTACAACATGCAATGAAATTAAAATGTATTTTGAGGGGCATCCAAATTTGACGCCCTGTAAAAAAAATTCCTGAACGTAGAAGCTTAAAACTTAGACTGCTATAATCTACGCTTTATGCTAAGCACTTCGTAAGCAAGTTGTCCTGTTTTATCTGCAAAAATTTCGGTGCAATTTAGTGTTAAAATATGCGCCGTAAAACAGTTCGTAAAATAATTATAATCCTATTTTTAAGTTTTAAAGTCATCAATGTTGATGCCCTCGGAAAGCTCATCCGCAGTCTTGTCACGGTAAGAGGCAAGTCTCTGTCTATCTGCAACTGTATTCACGTTAAATTATTAGATAGCATGAGCAGCAAAAATCGCACATTTCAAATGAATATTTAAATCTGACATACGCGTGTAGAGAACTCCTTAAAACTAGGGAGCCGAAATTTAAAGTGTCAAAATTCACGTTTAAACCTAATGCTACGAATTTCATACAAATTGCTTTAGTTTATCTTAATCCATTTCGGTGCAATTCACCCTAGAAATGTGCGCAGCAGCCTAAATTTATTATTAAGGTTTAAAGTCGTTCGAGGTCATCGATATTGATACCACTGGAAAGTTCATAAACAGTGCTTGTTACAGTATGCGGCAAGTTTGTGCTTGTCTATTGTATAATTTTTGTTACACTATACGAGTGGATAGCGGTAAAAATAACGACTTGTTAGAGCGTATCCCTCTTTGACCTCTTCGTTTAAAAGAAAATTCGTCACCAAGCTGCGCGAAATTCTATCCCCAAAAAACTAGTTTTTTTTGTGGCAGTGCAGAGTAAAAATTTCGTAATTCTGACTCGCACACCGTTTTGATATGGCTGCAGAGTGTGGCAAACAAACAGTGTGACAGTCTGAGACAAACGGACGGACGCTTATACCCCGTTTGCACGATCCAGCAAACGTCTAGCAAATGTAGTCAAAATACACGTGCTAATTGCTCGACGTTTGCTGGACGTCTGCTGGACGTTTGCTGGATCATGCAAACGGTGTATTAGAGCTACGATTGCTAAGACGCGCTTAGCACATCTGCTGTCGCGCGTGAAAAAAGCAAGGATAAATGCGATGTGTATTCATGCGTCGCATGCGTTCCGTGGTGGATGGAAACTTCGCTTTGTGTACGGCTAATATCATCTGTGACCATCTGCTGCTACTGCTGCTGTTGCCATATACCGCTGCCATCGGCGTGAAACGTTTTGTCGTAGCGGTGACAAAAACGACGAATAGGCTTACTACTACAGCTGCTGGCGACTACTACTACTACTACTACTACAAATAATTGCATGGGCAGACCGTCACGCAGACCACGGCCCACTAAGAGCCCTCGCACATGTGGGATGAGATAATAAAATATAGGTTAATGGAAACGATTAATATTATTATGAGACGTTCGCCGTCGACACGGTTTCCCACTGTTTATTACAGAGCAGAACGTAGCGATGCGAACCCGTAAATAAGTTTTATTGTATCGCACAGCTAACTCACGGTTGCCGTAACGTGAAACTGGTGTCTCTGGATATAAATCCGGGCCAAAATATTCCTCAACGATATGCCGTGCCGATATGCCGCAAAATAAGTTCTTCACTCACACGGAAGTCGTCGTCTTATTTTTACACACACGCGAAAATGGAAAGAATATTTTTATGACCGTTGTTGGCGACAATAATCTTACACAGACAAACATAAAACAGAAAGATTCTGTCCAGGGTAGATTTTCTTCGACGGATTATGCTTAAGCGACATTTTGTCTTTTTACACACTAGAGCACTGCTACTGAATCAGCTGTTTCGATGCAGTGCCATTTAAAGAATAACTGTTAAGTATCAGAAAAAGAGGTGTGCGCTGTCCGTGTGAATTAGTCAATCCACGCACTCCGATCCGCCAGATATAGTTTAATTATCTTTTCGTGCTTCTTATCGGGAACAAACTGGCATGTCATTGACGATATTAACGTACATGTAAATAATACGAACTATTTTTGCGTTTTTTTGTGTGTTTTCAATTACTATTTTATTACGTTTTGGGGTTTTTTTACCGTATTTACGTTTTATGTTATGCCAGCATGATCTTTCTGCGTGAAAACAGAAAATCATGCGTCCAAATAACTGTAAACTGCGTATATTGTAGGCGCCCAACAGTCATGCAGAAAATAAAAACCTAAATATTTTACATACTAGTGATCTGAGCAAGACTTTTCAAGACCGAGACCAAGACTCCAGGCAGCATCGCACGCTTCAACGTATTAATTCACGTCACTCGATGATTAATTAGTTGCAGCAAAGCGTGCTGTCGATGCCATTTAACACAGTAACTATATAGTTAACTTTGTCGAAATATTTAACAGTAATTGTTAACAATAAGTGTTAAAAATTTTTTCGGACAGTGGTAGAT
>Ga0209367_1002159_pt1 | contig 25626 bp, 8 predicted proteins | sample WorMetLIZISLAND2_FD_187412 | JGI IMG/M metagenome (GOLD analysis project Ga0209367, IMG submission 187412) | Marine gutless worms symbiont microbial communities from Max Planck institute for Marine Microbiology, Germany - Olavius geniculatus... ... | reverse complement strand
TTTTATGGGTGGTTCATAGTGACCATGCGTCTATCTTGCACCGTCATGGAGATATGGCGCCTCAAATATTGGACACGGACCTGGATGCAGAAAGAAATACGGAAGAATGGAAACAGAAAGAGGAAGGGGGAGGGGAAGGGAAAAAAAGTGGAAAAGAAAAAGGAAGGAAAATGGGAAGGAGAAAAGAAACGGAAGGTAAAGGGAAGGGGAAGGGAATTGGAAAGGGGAAAGGAAAGAAAAAAGGGTAAGGGAAAAGGAAGGGAAAGGGAAGAAAAAAAGGAATGGAAAGTAAAGGGAAAGGAAAAGAAATGGAAAGGGGAAGGAAAAAAGAGTAAGGGGAAAAGGGAAGGGAAAAGGGAAGAGGAAGGAAAAGGAAAAGGGAAAGGGGGAAGCGAAGAAAAAGAGGAAGGGATAGGGGAAGGAAAATAGGAAGGGGAAAGAGGAAAGGAAAGGAAAAAAAGAGGAAAAGGCGAGGAAAAGAGGAAGGGGAGGAAAAGGGGATAAAGAAGGGAAAGGAAAAAGGGATGGACAAGGGAGAGGGAAAGGAGAAGGAAAATGGAGCAGATGAAAGGGGAAAGGGAAAGGGAAGGTGGAAGGAAGATAGCTTAAGAAATGTAGGACTCATGGACGCACGGACGCACGGACACAAAGGTGATTTTATACTTTGTCCAATGCAATGCATAGCATTGAACAGACAACAATGCATTATATTGGCGCTCAGAATGCCAAATTTTAGTCAGATCTGTCAAAGGAAACAAAAATTACAGCGGCCTTTGTGAGATCACCCTAGAACACTTCAGTTTCTGGTCTTTGTGTCTGACGTCATTCACAAACACTAGAAACTGAAGTGTTTTGAAGTGACCACACTAAAGCCGCTGTAACTATTGTTTGCTTCCGCAAATTTAACTCAAATTTGGCATTTTGATTATCTATAATCGGCGCATAGTTGAAGTAAAATTTTGTTATAATTAGACGTTGTTTGTTAGAGTTATGCAAATGTAGGCCTACAGTAACAGAGAAGTTTACTTATGTAACGCCATATTGGTAATAGAACTATTTTGTTATCGATATTCAACAATTAATAATTCCTCTAAAAAATATTATTTTCCAACGAAATTTAACCATCGCTGTGCCAATTTATAAGGGATTAAGTATGCTAAGTTTTATTTAGATTCGTTAATCTGATTTGACAATTTTATTGCATGATGTCTAGGGGGTTACTCATTTACCGGACACCGTGTAGTTAACTTTCGAAATATTTAACTTGCTATAAAACATTGCCCAGTATTGTAAATGCAGATGTAACTTTCTAGGCCTATCAGCCATGTAAATCTTAATCAGGTTAGCTGCAAAACATTTAACCGTTAGGCTATGATTTATAGTTTTACATTTTAACTGTTTATAAACTGTAAATACAGATCAGACGCAGACGGCAATGTGATTGACGTACGGAAGCGATAAAAAATAAACGCCAACTTGTTCTTTTTTAATCGAAAGTCATGAGTTTGGGGGCATGCGTGGTCCATTGGTTCCCTCAGGATCCGCCACTGGGTGAAATGGTAAAAAAGCGGAAATCGGAAAAAAATGAGCGGCGCAAAGTGCGTGCGTATAGCTGAAAAACGGAAACGAAGCGGTGACGGTGAGTAATGCAGATTGCAGATACGGAAATGGGCATAGGCGTGATTGAGCGCTCACGATTTGGTCAGATGCGGTCTGCACAAGACATGTCATTTACAGTGCTTTCAATGCTGCCGAGCCGAAGTTTTGACAACGCCCGGTGTAACATATATAGTCTACGCAGTTTTCGGCTTTCAGTTTTCCCGGACTGCTATTTTCTGCACCATCTCTCCTGGAGATCTGCAATGTTCGGTGGTTAATCACAGTACTTTTCTGATGCATCTGTTCTTGAAAGCCTACAACCTGCAGGGTGTTTTTCTCTCTTTTTTCAGTATCCGTGATTCACCTTCTGACATCTTTGCCGATCAGAAGAAAACGCTCACAAATTTGCTGTAGCACTCTGTTTTTGACAAAATAGGTAAGATATCATTCGAAAAAGTTGTACTGCAGTTGATCAAAAGTACATATATATAGCAATAATGTGGTCTAGATTCTAAAAGTATGCCATGTAGGAAAATCAGTCTTGAAAGCGTTAAACTTTGTCATAAACACGCTGGTATTCTAGAAATTGTTTAACAACAAGCATAATTTATGGAAATAACGAAGCGCTCACGACGTCAGGAATTATTGTCAATAATTCAGTTCTAACTTCTACTGAATAAAAACATTGAAAACATTTTTAAACATTTTTTTTAATTTTAAAAAATTTAATTTGTAAGAAAACCAAATCATATCGGTAAGTATGACATGTTATTATTGATATGTCAGTATAGTCACCTTTCTAAAACTTATTTGTTAAGTTTGATTGTACAGTGCACCAGGGTGTGTCATTTGTTTCTGACTGTTGTTAGTGATTGTTACCATTCTGGATGAATAAAGATCATAAAGGACGTATTGTATGCGGACTAATGCTAACTGACTTGTTTTCCATATTTTTGTTAACATGAAATAGGTTAGCCAAATTTTTGTTTTTTTTCGCAGAGTGTATAGATGCTGGTTTTGAGCAGATCTTTCACTCAAGCATTATTATATCGCGAACAGTTGCATTTGGCAGAAAATCAGTGAATTGCTGATCGCTGCACAGCGAACGACGAAAGGCAGAAAATGCGATATATTAGTTTTGGCGGCAGCGGAGAAAAATGACGTTCTTTCCACTCATGAAACACAGTCAGATAGCTATTGCTGTCGACAACCGCGCATTAAACTGACGCAAGATGCGTCGATGATTTTCAGTCTGCCAGTAATCTGAGCAATTGGCGAGCATCACGTCTAAATGTAGCTCAAAGAAAAACGAAAACGCGTCAAACAATTTTGCTTATACCTGGCTTATGGCCGGAAATATGTGATCTTGTGCCGCAAAAAACCTATAATCTATTCCCTGCCATTCTGGGATCTGCGATTTTTAGAAGAGTTGACTGAACGTATTGTAAAACTTCTTAAGTTGTCGCCAACACCATTGTTAAATTAGGTGGTTTGGATTTCAAGGTCGTGGTATAAAACTCAAGATTGCAGCAAAGTCGAATATTTGAGCGAGTTATTGCGGTAAGTGAAGGCACGAATATTGATGCTTGGACGCTGAAGTATCATTTAGTTTATAGTTACACTGTAACACTATAATTTGCTCAATTATTATTGCTTAAATGTAAATCTACAAATCGGTTTTGGTTTTGAGACGGTCAGGTTTTATTACACTTTAATAACAACATAAAATGAAACTCTCTGGACCAAGAGCAAGGGACTTCAGGGCCCAAGGCAAGTTCCAGATTCAAAGCTTCAAGAACAAGAATTTGAAATATCGAAACACCTCGTAAACAAGACTGAAATCTCGAGTGGTGCGGCTTCATTAATGTATCACGTCCGGTATTAGCCACTGTCCTTGCTGTGGATGTGATCCATTTATGGCTTCGCACTGTCGAGACTATTTGATTACTGTTCTTTCTTGACAACACTTGATTAGCCTGCACTCTGCAGTCCACGCGCGTTGTATTCTATCCGTAAAGACTCAGTTTGAAACTTCATTACTAGGCCTACCTCGACCGTTAATTATCTGCGAAAAAAATGCTTGCTCAGTGACATCGTTTAGATCAAATATTAATGTTAACAACACAGCATAACAGATGAGCGGTAGTGCAGAATTAACGGCGACAGTTTAATACGATGGAAAAGAGCAAATATTTTGATCCCCAAAGACTCGAGACCTCTTCACCGATTTCCCCAAAAATAATGCAGTTACTTACGTTCGACAGACGACTCTTGCATGCCAAATTTCGTGCAATGCGAAGCAGCGGCGTCATGCATGGGTTAAGGAAGTAAAGGGCATAAAGTTGCATTTTTTTCCGACAAACAGCTTCAAGACTGAAAAAATTATAGGGCCCAAATGTTCAGTTTTGCTTCAAAATTTTCCCCCAAATGGCCGATTTTCAGCTCCAAATTTTCTATTATTAAAAAAATTGACAACGAAAGTTAAGTATTTAAATTATCTGCCAGTGTCCACTTCAGAAAACTAAATTATCTCATCTCCAAAATGCACCTGAGTGGGCCGTCACACAGTTGCCGGCCTACTACTGCCGCTGATGGCGCTGAGTCAAATTCTAAGACAGTAAAACCGTGCGTAAATTTAAGTCGACAAGGAGCAGGCAAAATATCTGCCACGCTAGCCTTCAGTGTCATAAGTTAAAGCTGCCTCTAGAGAAATGTATTATTCTGCGGTGGGGCAATGTTCGCATTTGCCTTAGCAGTGAAATGTTCATTTCTTGAGTAATTTGACTTGGGAAAAGTTGCTGCAGACCACAATCAAATGGCATAGCCGATGGCAATAAAGACATTTATGATTTTATGCACGACTCAAAAAAATAAGGTTGTTGTCTCTGGATGCAAAGTTGAAGCACTTCAGTTTTTGAATGATCCGTCATATTAACTAATCAGTTGAGATAGTACCCAGTAGTCGTCAGAAGGTAAAGTTTCTGTACAGGGGCTGATGATGTAACAGCCAAGCTGGACTAAATACTTAGACTATACACCCTACACGAATGAACTGTCAGATTAACTGTATAGTAAAACACTACTTTTTCGTAATAAAAATAAAAATGAACAGTATGTTTAGTGGCAACATAATCGGTCTTGATTTTGTTTGATGACAGATGACACTTTTGTGATGTACTTAATATGTAGGCCTACTTAGGTACTTGTACTTGTACTTAGTACTTATTAGTAGGCTACTTAAGTACTTTTTCCAGAATGTATTTGTACGTGTACTTAAAGTACATTATTTGATGAGTACTTTGTACTTGTACTTAAGTACTTTTTGGAGTACTTGCGTCATCACAGAGTTTATCGTTTTTGTTTATTGCCGAAAAAGAGCCCTGTATGCTATTTTTCCGGTTGCCGGACGAATAATCACAGCGTTACTTAATTTATTGGCAAATAAAAATATATATGCTACACATATAGCCTACAATACATACATTTAAACGAAGCTGTGCGAATTTTGCAACAAAATGCATAATAATATTACTTTACTTCACGCAGTTTCTGCTTGCACTTTCTTGCAGTATTTCGATCAGGCCATATAGGCTATTTATTGCACAGCGTTGGTCACATTTACTGCTATTAGGTGCAAAAATCGTACATTATCTCGTACGTCAGATTCATGCCAGCGACATAATACAATAGAACAATTTCAGTAGATTTTCCAAATATCGTCCCGTTAGGTGACCATAAATGTGGACCATCGCGAGTCGACAACTACAACTACAGGGTGCGGCAAAAAAGTAGACCCCTAAAGTTTTTCGCCGTTTTCTCAGCAACCGTTTGGGATATTAATATGAAATTTTATAGCTTTATTTGATAAAACCTTCTACATATAACTGCCAAGTAAAATGTGATTTTGTCGAGAAACAACAAAGTTGTAGACTTTTTAATATGACCGCCTACCGATTTTTTAGCATTAAAAATGTTGAAGCTAAAAATGCTATTTAATTTTCAGCAAACCGGTTACACGTTACTGCCGATAACGTCACAGTGATGTTTTGATAAACAGTAATTTATATTGTTTATAAATTATCGCTAAATTATTGTTCCTTTAAAGCAATCGCCAGCTGCCCACCGGATTCATCAACCAGCAGGACGGCGCGTCAGCACACACAGCGCGCAACACCGCGCATCGCACAGAACTGGCTGAGGGCCAGCTGTCCAGATTTCATCACAAAAGACCAATGGCCTCCAAATTCGCCGAATATAAACCTAACGAACTATCACGTATGGGGTGCAATGTTGGAGCTTACCGCAAGCTTAAAACAAAGTCGAAAACATGCGCCGAACTCAAGGAAGCGTTTTAGGTTATCTGGGACAACCTGCCCCAGGGACCGATCGACAAGGCTGTAAAAGATTTCTCAAATAAGGCGACTGGAGGCTGGTGTTATAACTTGGAGCTAACGGTGGACACTTCGAACATTTGCAGTGACAATGGAATTCTGGCATCTGATCATTATTTAACAGTGTTATTCAACGATGTTATTAAATTGTTGTTGTAACCAGAACATTTTTGAATGCTGAAAAATCGGTAGACGGTCATGTTAAAAAATATGTAACTTCGTCGTTTTTCAACAGAATTACATTTTACTTGGCAATTAGATTTAGACTGTTTCAGTAAATAAATCTGTAAAATTTCAAATTAAAATTCCAAAAACGATTGCTGAGAAAACAGCGAAAAACTTTAGGGGTTCACTTTTTTGGCCGCACCCTATATGTCAACTAATGCGACATACTGCAACTCTGCTCTCATTATTAACCCTAACTGAAAGTTTTTTAACTAAAAAAATTTTAAAATGACAAATTTAGCATTAAAACAATGACAAAAATTGCAACCAGTACAACAGTAACACAAAATGCATTCTTACGTGAGTTAATTACTCGTACATTCATTGTTGGATTAACTTAGAATACCGGGTAATTAGTCATTCGTCAGATAAAATAGAATGTTAAAACTAGTACTTATAATCAAACGAAACAAGTTAAAGTAGCATGTGTTACCTCACACAGAGACAAAGCGAAGTCGTAGAGCTGAGTGGTCTACCAGCTGTGAGATATCTCAGTACCTACAGCGTAGTATCAGGTGCAGCCGGGAAGAATGCTTACTGGCAGTGTGGTGCTGCGCTATTTGAAGACTTGCTTGCCACTGTGCCAGGCAGGCAGTCACTTGTGTCGCGTGACTGACTGCATGATGATCGCCGGCGTGCGCAATGGCGACTATAGGCGCTTTCTTATTTTTAATGGTTTCCGCTTTCAGTTGCTCGCACGGTTTCCGCTGCTGGTGCTGCTGTCTAGAATCTAGATGCTGATGTCATTGCCAGAAATCGTTGAACTATTTTTATAAGTTTTTTTTGCCGACGTTGCGCGCTGTACAAATTAACTTGCTTGCACGTAAGCTCCGACGAGCAATGGCGTAAGCAGAAAAATTGGGGGTTCATTAAAAACCAAAATAATTTACAACAAAAATATAGCAGATTATTATAGGCCTTACTAAGGCATGTGAATTTTTGTCTGTTTTTTTGCTTTACCCGAGGTTCTGTGTGTTTTATACCACCAAATGTGTTTTTAATGTAGGGCATATACCGCAAGAGCTAAAAGTTTGAATCCGTAACGCGAAATCCGGCGTCCGCTGATGCTAGCGAAAACAAATGGTCCATCCTTAATACCAAGTTTGTTTTCACGATTTGTCAAGGCTTTTCTAGTCCCACACTTTAAAGATCCAAATAGTTCAACTTTAAATGGTGTTAAATTACCGTTTAACCGATATCAAATTGCACACCTAAATTTTAAAAATTTAACTTCTGTTAACACGAATGTCCTCGCTTTTTAACACATTGGCGTCTGCGTTGCTTTAGCTGGCAGCCTAAAGTTGGCGCTCCGTCCCGTAGTTCTTTGAGGCCTACTGGTTAGCTATGGCATACCGTAATGTTGAGAAGTCTACAACTAAGCCGAAGTAACGGTAATGGCATGCTACGAGCTGGTTCAAAGAAATCATGCCCCAAATTTTACGGGGTTGGGGCACACTTTTGACAAAAATTTTTTTTATCTGCGAAAGTTCGTTGGCAATCGACAAAGTGATCTGGACAATTTTGTTACATCACGACGTCGGTGTAGACAGTACGCTCCTGACTACTACGTGGGCTTACTCTCATTGCCAATAATCCGGTAATTACAGCCTCTGCAGATCAGCGATTCATGTTCGCGTCAGTGCGGAAAGCAGGCACGCGTGGATGATGATGACGCCGCGTCAGTGTCTAGTGTCCACACGAGCAGAAACTGAATCATTTATGACTCAATCAGACGCATTAGCAACACTCCAGAGACTGCAATTAATAGATCTAGGCAGGCCACGCTGTCGTCTGCAGTACTGTCACGTACGTCACTGAGTCTTGAAAGCTTTGCCTGGCATCATTGCATCATTAGAGAACTTACGTAAGACGTAAAGTCCTTTCCGAGCTATAAAGCCCATACAGCGGCGCTGATCTCCGTTTCCTTAGCCTTCAGCCAGACACCGGTTTACACTGCCAAACCACGAATACGGGCTAGTGCATAGCGCGGTGTGCCTGTTTACGTGACAGCTTTCGCTAGTAGTTATTGCGTCTACGCACGGAGGAATGGCTGATTACATACTGATGGTTTACCCGCTTGCCGACGTCCACCCATCCAAGTACTAACCGAACCCGGCGTTGATTAACTTTTTTGATGAGAGCAAAGACGTCAACAACTAAACCAAACTGCCACCTAACTTACATGTAAAACTAAAACTAAAATCAAACTAAAATCCGCACGCGATTTTGTTTAGGTAAATGTATAGTTACAGCAAAAAAACTACGGCTGAAATCAGTTAATCTTTTAAAAGTTAACGTCAATTATTCGATTACCAAAAATTTAAAATAAATTTTATAGTCGATCAAAAAAACCACGATAAGTAAACTGCAGAATTCTATCACATGCATTAGTATAGCTATGCGTAGTCGAATTAACAGTCTGGTCGAGAGGTCACAAAGTGCAAACTGCAAAACTAGCTCTGCACAAACAGTACAAAAGTAGGCCTACAAAACTTGACATGTCCCGTGCGAAATTGCTAACGCTCATCCACAAATTAATCGTTAATTTCCGCAGCAGCGCAGATAAAGTGAGCAAACAAGAACCTTGCACCGAATGGCTTCAAAGCGACCCTGGAAATAATTTTTACACAGAGCAACCAAAGACGCCAGGTGAAGTGGCAATTTCCGGAGATAGCGTGCGCCACGTCAGTCACTTTTTCTGAAGATATTCGGCTGCAGTGACTGTCAGTCAGTGAGCACGTCAGCGAAGCGTCATCAGCTCGTGCTCATGGCACAGTCACTGCACGCGATCAGATGCTGTGACAACACCGCATATCTGCTGACTGTCGAGGAAGGTCGATAGCAAGTTGCTATCTGGCGGACAATGCTCCTAAATTTACTCACATCACTTTCATTCTTAAATCTTCTCATTGGCTTGAAATAAAAAGTACCGCCGCAGAGAGACATGACGGCAGCCGGCCAACTGGTAACCTCGACCCTACGAACTAGGGAATCACGGGTATCGCCAGCATTAGATATATGAATTTTTTTCTCTTACCTTCAAACTTCTCTGTACCACTCTAACCTCCTTACCTGTACGATCTCGTCCAAACTCCGCGTAATACACCTACTCGCTCTTGCTCGACCACTCCTTCTACTCACTTCTTTTTGCAAATTACCGGTCGTCGTTTTTTCGTTATGCATCATCACACCTCTGAAATAAACTTTCTCACTTACTTCGTCAGCCACGTCTTGACCTGCCTCTTCCTGATTTATCACTTTCCGTGATCGTCTCACTTCACCAGTGTCATACGACGTCGACAAATAAGCATTGTTTGTTAATTTGCGCAACAGTCAATAGCAACAGCAACATATTAACAGCAACAGTTTCACGGGCATGCCGTGCAGAACGACATTTAAAATAACGCATTACAAGCAAAGAGCAGCAGGGTCGACTATAAAGGTGTTTAATTTATAGCAACGTTCACACGCTTACAAAACGTAAAGCATTCGTTATGCATTCACTACGCGCTAGCTACTGCAAAGCATAGGAATGACATGACCGGGGCCCTTTGAGATTAGTAAGAGAAAAAAACGAAGTGCAGTAAAAAAAGACAAGACGATTGGGACAGCACTGCCGAAATGGGCAACCGATTGATTTCGTCTATTTACACATCAATTAACTAAGACTGGCACAAACCCTAACTACTGACCCTATCCCTAACCCTAGCTGAGTCATTGATGCGTAAAATGCGATCGGAGTTCGAAACTCTGAATTAGCTATTGGTTCTAAACCTGACTACGAATTCTTACGAGGTTTATTATAGAAAATTATTTAGAGTTTTATATAATAGATGGGAAATAATAAATGACTTTGTTGGTGAGAAAAATCTATTACAATAGTTCAATGCTAATTAACCCATATACATGAAGCGGCTAAACCGCCTTATGTTATAGTTCAATACTGTAGGGATGCAGAGTACATGTACAGTTTTTGACCTTCCACATCAGTTTGACAGCACTAAACCAATGAAGAATCAGCCTTAACAATGTTTCATCTTATCGATCACTAAAGATTAAAGCTGGTCTTTTCGAACGTTCCATGTGTCAGTACTGCGTGAGACCACCTGGCGTGAGACGTAGAAAACAGTAGACAACAGCTGACACGAACAGATGCACACACCTTCCACCTGTCCCACCAAGCACACAACTCAACTATATTGCACGTAGCTATGCAATATTAAGAAAGTAACTAAGTATAGGTCTGGTAGTTTATTACGATGCACTGTCTGGTCACTGACGTCGGCTGCTTTCTTTAAACGACGTCTCCGACAATGGTGTTCGCACACTATCGTTTGCCGCCCACAGCATTTTTCTTTAGCTAGGAAATGTTAGGATGCTATTAGTATTATCAGATTCGTGGCATTAAGTTAACGGTAAAGGTCAAAAAGCCGGCCTGCCATGGGAAATACACCAGCAAGTGGATATAGCCTAATGTGATTTCACTATCGATAACTTAGCGTAGGGTTTATAGGCCTACGTGCGTAGGTCGATAACGCAACTTGTTTCAAAAACAGAAAAAAAGTCGGGCACGAATTTCTTAACATCCTTTAATTACTTGATGCCAAAAATGTAAACTTTCTCGATAAAAATTTCTCGATTAAAAGACGGTTCCAATCTGCCAGCGTGTAAAGTCGTTGTGGTCAGCTTGCTATTTTGAGTTTCTAGTGATTTTTCGTTAAATTTTTGTTGTACTTTATTTGCTTTATTTCTTACATCGCATTTTTATGTACAGTTAATTTTTTACAGTTGCAGTTATACTTTCAAAGATAATTTTAATTTGCAGTTGCTTTTAGTCAATTCATGTCACACAACATCGAGTGATAAAAACTCAAAACCAGATTTGCGCAACTTTTATGCGACACTTCCCTTCCAGCAAACTGGACTGGGACCAGAAAAACTGACCGAAACTCGTTACTGCTTAAAACACAAACTGATGCTGCCAGAGTTAATTGAGTCTTAGTTTACTGCTAATTACAAATAATTAATTCAATGTTCCACATCACAGTTTAGCATAAACGCCATTGCTGTCTGTATAGTGACATTCGGGACTAGAAGAAACGCGGTTAGATCACTGATCAAGAAGCAGTTTACTCACTAAGAACGGACGCGCGCGAGTTTGGAGGGCTGAGCCTGCTGGCACGCACGTGCGAGGGAGGTGCTTCGTGACCATCTAAACAAATCACAGAACGCAGCGACCAATTCAACCGAAATGCGGTGCAAATTCGAGCAATTGCATCTCCGAAAAAGCCCGACTAGGCCACGCTTGGTAAAATATGGGGTCTCACAAAAATTTTCTGTCTCGAAAATAAATATGTAAGCGTAGACCTACGTAATGTCATTAAGTTCAGCTTTCGCAACACCACGCACAGTGGCTCTCAGACCCCCGGAAAAAAAATATCGTGCTGCGGTCCGACATTCTCTGGCCCGTGGAGCTCCCTTTTGTGGGGCCCCGGTTCGTCCGAACATAATGAACATACCTAAATCAGCTAATATGAAAAAGCTGCGTGTTGGTGGGCAAAAATAATGATGATAATTATGATGATGATAAAATCGAAGTAGAGTAGCATTGGCTAATGGTTATACCTGGCGCGGTCTCGAAGTAGTATTCGTGCGTCCAGTCGCTGTAGCCGAAGACGTTGCGTGTTCTTATAGCGACGCTGTAGACGCTGGATGCTGACAGCTCGGAGATGACGTAACGTGTCCATCTCGTCATCAGCTTCCGGTCCGGTGCAGAGTAATTCAACGTCAGCTTCCGCAACTCATCAACGCTCGCGCTCGGCGGTACCTGCTCGACGACGATAGCAATTATTATTAGGCCCCCCGGAACGGTAGTTCCCAGAAGGCCTTATGTTTTACAACAGTTCTTATTTGTTTTTTCATCGCGAGATCTCCGAGGTCCCTAGGCCGATCTCTATGAAATTTTGCCACATAGTCGGAAGCATGTTTAATTTACAAATGCCGGTCCGAAATTTGGGGCTTGTCCTCCCAAAAAAAAATGAAGGGCGAAAAACGCTAAATTTGGCCCAATTTCGGACACCTTCCCACTTTGAGCGCGAATATCTCCGAAATGGATAAAGTCATAAAGATATCTAAAATCTGAAAACCTGGTGCACTACAGCGTTCCTTCTTCTGCATAAGCGGGGCTTTTCTTGTATCTAGGTTTCCTACCGACTTGAGCCGGAGCAGTGTTTCGTCAAGCGACGATGTTGAGCGTACGGTCCAGCGCAGTTCAAACTGATCACTGTACTGACCCCGTGAGTCGCTCGTGATCTTCAAACGGTCCGGCACACCTATAAAGTTAAACACACCGATATCGTACACTTTGCACGTAATCTATAACAATTTACGGTTCAGCTGGAACTTCGTCATTAGTAAGCAAAGTTTTGATATTGACATTGATGGATATTTTTTCTGGAACGCTTTATCTTCAAGCTTCAGAATAGATATGCAAGCTCGAATCTATTGTGCAAAGTAGTTTAAACAGTTATTTTATTTTCAAGGTGTATCGCGTGTACGACACCATAATACCCAACAATCTTATAATAAATTAACAATAAACGCAGTTTAGTATACAATACCCGTGGTGAGACCGGATCTGATCTCAGTTTATGAAATACCAAAAACTAAGAACAAAAATAAAAATTAGAAAAGTGGCCACACCCTACTATTAATTGGCTCAATAAAGTGTCTTTTCGCAAGCCGCGCACGCATCCAAACGTAGGCCTATCTTTAGCTGCGATGTATAAACAGCAAATTGCATTATCTGAGCATAAGAAGGCAGCTGAGACTTCGCGATAACAACGCCTTTAATAACTCTCCCGTCAGTATGCATTAAATCTGGACGAAAAGAAATGTTCACGTAGTTGCAGTAAAAAAATCTCAGCCACCATAAATGGAAACAAAAAGTCGTGCTGTTGCATGAAAACCGCGCAATGGCGCAATCATTCTGAGGCGATAGTCTGAGAATGCGTAGAATGTGTCCATGGTTTGTTTATTGTTCATATATTGGGGTCGTCCGTAACAAGCCGCATAAAGATCTTTGTTCTCAAAATGATATCTTTTTATGATTCTGTCTCCGTGCGATTCGTACTTTCAGAAAAAATATAGTGTGTATTTCATTCAAAATTCACTGAGAAATACTAGACATTAAGTTATAAGCCTACCGATGTCACCAATAAGCTGCTTAACAGTCGCTACTGACGATTATACTGGGCAATCTAGAATGTTTAGTTTTTGTACGGATGTAGTGTAAACATAAACGTACAAATACGAGTTTTTTTCCGACCGGTAACACGGACGTTGTCGGTAGCTCTGCCGAAGCGATTTTCGGCCTCGCAAGTGTATTCACCGACGTCTCTGACGTCACAGCGATCTACCCGCAAAACGATGACGTCATCACCTGCTGTCGTCTTTCGACTGTCTGCACAACGAAGCAATCGTTTGTCGGGGTCTGCACGCTGGACATTCGTTTTTACGCGGCCGTCCTATAGGCCGCATTACACGTCTCGTCCGTCCGTCTCGTTCGGACTCGTAACACGAAAACAAAAAAGCACAGAAAACCTACCATTTTTGTTTTTTTTTCAGAATAACTGTAAAAAGCCAAAACAGCTCAATAACTCAAAATATCCAAAACTTGTATTAGAGATATATTTCAAAAATTTACCGTGTACAAAACAAAAATGGTTGTTTTTTCTTCTTGCAAAAAAAACATTTTTGATCACCAGCAACCAGTAGACCTACTAACAAAGCAAAAATATACAATGCTCTATTTTCTGTACGCTAACTAGGCTGTTGTAAACCATTGCAAATTCCACTGGAATCAGCTTATCCAACAGTGTAAGTCAATGCTCTAGATGCAAACGTTGTTATAGATATAGTAACTAAGCGACGCACTGACGATGACGTCGACACGTTCGATTACATCAGAGTCGTTGTGTTTCCATGACAACCGAGCAGGTGGTTTGGCGTCAACGTGACATTCGATGGTTAGAGTCCGATGCAGACCGACATGGAGCTCTTTGCGTCCCACGTACACCACCGGCGGATCTACAATACCATGAACACCTGCAGCAGAATAAGACCGACTTTTATACGTCTATCTTTGGCAGATATCGGCGGAGAGATAATGTCTTCGGCTTGTACATGCGTGAGAGCGTTCGTTCTTCTGTCCGTGCATCCTGTAGGACTTGAAACGCAACGTAGAAATTTTTTTACCAAACTTCTGTCAATTATCGGCCAGCGATTTCAAGCTTATACCAAGTTAAGTAAATAAAGCGTATAATTAGAAATAATTGTATTTTTAAAATCTTTTTTCAATTTCTATGTCAGTTTCAGGTCAACTGATTGAAGGTGTTCTGTTTGTTTTTACGTGAACGCTAAAGCGTATATCTCACTGCATTTCGGGTCACTGTCCGACCGGTCATTGCAATTTCTCGTTGTCATGATTATTATCACAAAATAGAGGCTAGTGATAAATTTCGAATAAGTTGTTGTTCATATGCGACGTTGTGTGGGCAAGTGAGCTATAGCGTGACTTCCTCAATGTCGTCGATGTTGACACTATATTAAGAAGCTCGTCGCTAGTGCTTGTTATGGTAAGCAGCATGTCTGTGCCTATCTGCAACAGTTTTCATAATACGCGAGCCAATAGCGGTAAAATGACCACTTTTTGAGAGGTTACTCCTCTTTGACGCTCGCGTGCACAGGCCTCCTTGGACACAGGGGATCGGGACTTAAACTGCTAAAATCTACATTTAATGCTAAAAATTTCATACGCAGGTTATCTTAGTTTATCTCCAACCATTTCGGTACAATTCACTCTTAAAATGTGAGTTGCAGACCAAAATCGCGAAAAATTTACTAAATATTTTAGAAGTTTAAGGTCGTTCAAGGTCATCGATGTTGATACCGTTAAAAGTCACCAATTCTTGTTACAATAAGCAGCAAGTCTTTGCCTATCTGTGCCCATTTTCACGCTAGACAAGCCAATAACGGTAAAATAAAAAAAAACTTTTTAAGGGGATACCCCTCTTTCACGCTTTCGTTCGGAAGAACCCCCTTGCCTAGGAACACGAAATTTTGTCACAAAAAGACTAGAGCCCCAGAGGCAGCCCACGATGAAGATTTTGTGATCACAGGTTGCAGCGTTTCGATAGGGCTGCAAAGTGTGACAGACACACAGATGGACAGCCGGACGCCTAGGCCATAGCTAAGACGCGCGAAGCATTCTATTGTCACGCGTAAAAATCAGATACAACATTTCAAGAGAGAAACTTAAAATTTCGAAAAAAAGTTACTACGCTGTCCAGCAGAAAAGAAGTAGGCTTATGCTTCACATTGACATTGGACAGTTTCGGAAACGATTAGCCTCAAACACACCACCCTTCGCTGCAATGATCAAAGCTAATCGTTTTAAAAGCTGTCTGATTGATTGCTCGATCAAGCACGTAACTATGCTTTCGACTTTTTACGGGCTACCGTGTAAAGTGCTGTAAATAAGTAAGAAGACTACTGACAGAGAACGCTGACGTTGACGTGACGTTGTGCTGGTCTATCGACGCCGTTGTCAGCCGTACACTGGTAGACACCTGCCTCGCCAACCGTCACTTCACGGAGCACGTACTGTGAGGATCGACTCACTGCTGCACCCTGGCGAATCAAAATAGGCCTACTGATATCAATAGGCCTACATACACGATACAAAACCATTATTGTTCAGCTCTGCAGATTTTAAGATTAAAAGATTTCAAAGATTTTAAAACTATTTCGGCATAACCATCCACCAAGGTCAACTCCTTAGTCTCCTTCCATCCCTCCGTGCAGATAAAACGAGTAGGCCCTACAGATCTGTGTGACTGTACAGGGTTAAATAATGATGATGATGATGATGATGATGAAAACGGGGCGCGTTCAGCTGTGACTGTGTGATCCCATATGGCAGGTGACTCTCCAATCCATAAAAGGGTTCTCCGTAAAAAACCATACCCTTTTAAAACCATTTAATCCATTATTACAAGCGCTGACCCCATATTCTATTATATTTACTAATAACCGTATGTTGCTACGGCTGCTGAATGCTAAATTATGACGAAAAACACGCGTTTGTAATATAAATATCATTATTAGATCCTCGCCGGCAGATATTGTTGACAAAACAAACCAAATAGCTACGTATCTTACTGGCAGTTCAACACATCCTGACAGTATGCTTCATAAAATGATGGCCTTTGTTTATAGTATTTAAAAAGTTGACAGAATTACTTCACAGCCACTCTAATGCACATACAAGCGCCACGTGCGTCACTTAGTTCGTTTAATAGCAGGTTAGCAGCTCTCTGTTTATTGTCAGTCTACTCTACGCCCTTGTAAAACTACAAATACTGTACCGTTCCCCCCCAAAAAAAAATGACAATGTCTAGAAATGCATCTTTTTTAATTATATAGACTATTTCTTTTAATGCAACGCCTTTTCTTACATTGGCACTTGTAACGATTATGGACGTTAAACTTGCGATCACAAGGTCGTGGGTTCGACTCCCGGTCGGGTCGCTAGCAAATGGTTACTACCTGTACGGATGACTGTCTGCTGCATCTCAGTATATAACCAACACCAAGGTCAACTCAGCCTTGCATTCCTCCGGGGTACGTAAATCGAGTACCGGAGTGTCTAAGTGGGGCATATGGCGAGGCGCGTTCACCTGTGTCGCAGTGTCGGATGGCAGGTGACACTGTGTGATTCCATATGGCAGGTGACGATCCGTAGCTCTGAGATGGCTTTTTTATGAAAAGCTATGCCATTTAACCATTTTAGCCATTCGTGTACCATGTGAGTCCAGGTAACGTTGGGCGGTGGTCGACCGGTGGCGCGGCAGTCCAGCTGGAGGGTGTCTCCGAGGTGGATGTCGACGCTCGGTGCTCCCGGGTAGAACAGTGAGATACGCGGCGGTACTACAGACACCCAGCATACAGACAGCATGCACACGTAAACCACCGGTTGCCGTGTAGCTCAACGCGCACGCTCTGGTATCTTTGTTTGACCTGCGGCTGCTATAACTGGCGACAAATAACAATAAAAAGAAATAAGTAATTATAACTCTTTACGATTTGACTACGAACTAAAAACGGGTTTTTTCACGTTTTATCACTAAAGTTAACCGCCTGTGCTTGCATCTAACAGAGACACACTGACAGTTATTTCTCCAAAAGTACTTAATTACAGTAGCACATTACTGGCAACGGAACGCCTTTGTTTCCAAATTCGCGTTAAGAAAGCAAAGCGCTAAGTACCAAAAATCTTCCTTCCCAAGCCATCGTCTATAGTGCCATCATGTCTTGTATAGCTGTACGTCGGTATCACAAAGAATCGGCGCTGCTATCAGGCAGCGTGCATCTGCGATTGTGCTTACGTGATAGCGATGATAAACGTTCCGATTGATAACGCATCGCGGTGCTACAACCTGTATAGCAGCTACGCATCACTCCGCATGAATCAATATCAGTCAGTCACCGATTACCGTTCGTCAGCTTGCAAACCACCAGAGTGTGTAAACAACGAAAACAATAAACAAAATGCTCTCGACGAAATACAAAAGATTTGCTATAGCCAGCGAGTACGACGCGAAACAAAGGCATAGCCTAGCTATAGAGAGTTATGAGTGCACTGAATGCAAAGTTTGGAGTTTAAACGCTACTTTTAAAAAAATACAGCATAAATTATGGCCCAGTGCTTGCAAATTATTTCTGTCTTTCTTGTTCCGTCTGTAACGGTTAAGCCGCAATTTGCAGTACTAATAGTGTTGACACACTGACCAGTTTTAGGCGCCTGTTTCTGGGACCAGTCAACTAGTACCAGAAACTGGTCAGTCTGTCATACTTTTCTGGTGCCAGAAACCGGCGCCGGTTAGAGCATGCTCAATTTCGTGCCAAAAACCGGCTGAAAAGCTGAACGGTGCTTGGTCAGTCTGAGTAGACGATAGCACTGCTCGTTTGTAAACAAAAATAAAAGATGAAGTGGAGTGACGAAATTATTTTTCAACTCGTAGAACAGTACGAAAAAGACAAATTTCTGTAAAATCGAAATCCATCTGTTTTTTTTTCTGCCGGTATCATTTGCCGGCTAAGTGTGTCATGGTTTCTGGCACCAGAAACAGGCGCCTATGGCCAATGTGTCATCAACTTAATACTGACTGGAGTTCCGACCCGTAAGTCTCCATTTTCCGTGTGATAGCGGAGGCCGCCATGTAATAGTGTGTCCACTTGGGATCACGCAAGACTTAGTGTCATTGTCAAGTGACATCTCATACCGTCCAGTGGCTTTAGCATGATGCACGAGTATGCAAAGCTTACAGACAGACTAAGGGACGGACGGACAGACCACTCTACGGCAACATCTATCGCAATAACCGGCAATTCTGCCGAGTTTCACTAGCAATGTAGACTACAGCATCGTATAGGCTTACCGTCAACCCAGAGATAGGTAATGACTTGAAAGCCGGACGGAAGTGCTTGACACTGATATAGGCCTTGGTCAGCCTCCGTAGCCGAGTTGATGATGACGTCATAGGTGGTGACGTCATCGGTCTGTACCCTGATGCGGCGCTTGTAGCTCGTGCGTCCGACGGCGAAGATGACTCCGTCGTGCATCCAGAACACGCCGTCGTCGTTACCTGTAGTGCCATGCACACCTAGCCATGCATGCAAGTAATGCAATCGGTATTGGTAAATACGCTGAAAGAAAAAAAACAGAAACTACTATGCCATGGTTAAGGTTAGGCAGTTTTCACCACAGTAAACAGCCAAGGTTACTATTAATCACTAACAGAGAAGTGCCATACGCCCTGTCAGATAAGATAAAAATCATTGATTTTGGATGACCTTAAAGATCGTTATCATCTAGGTCCATTGAACATTTAAAGAAAAACGTATCGTATACAAGCAGAACATGTTTTATCTGGCGCATACTTTCGATTTTTGTTTCGCAGGCCTATTTTTCGGAGTTATGCTAACTTTCGCATAATTCCCACAAAGTAAAGTTCGTACACTATAAGAGCAGGACTGCTAATATAAGCGTTCCTTCTGAACAAGTTACCGGCATCGCCAAAGCAACCAGAAAAGACGATTTGATTGCCAATAATATAGGCTGTATTACAAACCTTGCGACTGGAGGGAACACTTGAGTTGAACGGCTGATCCAGTGATCACGCGCTGAACATTTTTAATTTCATCGTGAAACGTTGCCGATTCTCCCACTAGCACACATTAAGTAAGCAAGTAAGTAAGTAAGTCGCTTAAAAAGCAGTTTTTTTCTGTGTTTAGTATAAATTCGTTTGTTTTATTGTTTTCTTTTAACAGTGTTTTATTGGCCTAGATTTACTGTGTTTTTACTGTTATGTAGCCTACGTGGTCTGATTTAAGTAAACGATTAATTGCTCGACTGGAATTTCGGTCATTAGCACTGCCAATCAGCGACTGGGCTCTTGGTTCAGCAGAGGAACCATCAAAAGCTTTCTGGGGACTCATGTATGGGTGACCTACAAAAGAGTCAAACTGCGTCAATAAAACGACAGGCCGTAGCTAGTTCTCTCTAGAGATCTTAAAACAATGTTTACTGGTACATGCTAGCAATGACTATAGTCTCCATTGAAGCTGTTGGTGGATATTTACCGGCCCAACAGCCAGGGCATGCCATGTTGGCGACAAACATTGGTCGGAAATAGTCGATTAATTAGCTGTAACAGCGGGAATCGAAAAAAAACTTGCCGCACACCCAAGATCGACAGATCAGGTCAAAATGTCGGCGTATTTATAACATGTCGTCTTACTGCGAATGTAGTAAAATCACTAGCAGTCAGTACTGAAAACCCGCAACGTTGCACAGCGGCAGTGCAAATGTGCAATCGCATAGTTCGGTTAAAATTACAAATAGCCCAGCGTGATGTTTGCCTGTATTTCGATATTTCTTACTGACTTAATCGTTTGTGCCTACTTATCAAGCTAATTAAGCTTGTGGTAGCATGCGAAACGAAAAGAAAAATTTGAAAAATGTTTCAATGGCTGCCAATAATATTCAGTATTCAGGCATACGTTAGTAGCGTACGATGACTGGCAACTAACCTGTACATAAATACCACAGAAATTTGACGTAGCAGACTAGAAGATATCGATTCATCTCGTGATTGTCGCGACTTTCACCATTGGCCAGGAGGACTGGGTATCTTGGCAGTAGGCCCACTCACAGAGATTGCAGGCAAAATTCGAGCACTAAGACTGACGAACGAGATTCATACTGAGCTGTATAATGACATCCTCCTGAAGATCACATAATTCGGAAACAAAAAGGCAATCAAAAAATTTGCGGAGAACACAAACCTACGCCTATAAACATTTAGTTTTCGACTCTATATTCGAAACGTATTAAACCGAATCGCTACAAAAATCTAGAAATTGCTTTTTTGGCCTCACTTCACCCATCTGAAAAGAAGCAATTTTATTCAAATCAAAATCACAATGAGTTTATCAATAATCTCGCAGAAAGTCAAACAAACAGACCCAACTAAAAATAACTTTCTTTTTACGGCGTAGCTAATAATGTGACATTGTACTACACGAAACTAATTGGAGATATTGCATATCTGCATAGAAAACGTACGGAGAGAAACAGGCCGCTACGAAAACAACTTTCTTATCGAAGACAAAAAGTTATGTTGAGCAAACAGGCTGCGTTGCGTGCAAAACTCGGACCGCGTATAGTGAAAATTACGAAACACTGTCTGCAAAGTCACGACTAATAAAAGAGGCATGCAAATTTCTGCAAGGAATCGACATTAGTAGGCCTACATTCTTACCTGCAGGACAGGCCAAGAGCCGACTGCCAACATAATATGCCCCAGACCTACATGTATGTCGACAAACGGCTGGCGCATAGCGTAGGGAGCTGCTGCGCATAGGCTTAAAACATTCTCGCTAAACCTATACCGCGCAAATTTTGTGTTCTTTTATCATTTATGAACAAGGCCTTCGCAATTGTGACGATTAAGCTTACAATACAGTTCAGTCGATTACTTCGCGAAACATGACTGTTACAATATTAATGTATAATTACCACAGCTCTTTACATAGATACATACATCTATAACGTTCTGCTCTTTTCTTTTTTTCTAACTATGCAATCGTCCTAAATCCTAATAAACGCATTATGGGTTTCGTCCCTTTGAATGTCCGTCTGTCGATCCATCTGGTAATTAGTGTGACGTCGTCAGTAAAAGGATTTTGAAAATCGGTCTGTATTTGATAAAGTAATTAAAGTTTGTCAATAACAAATTTTCGAATCATCTAGCATAATCTCAATACTGATATATCCCCCCTATGGAGCCGGTATTGTCAACCACCTGTCTGCAGCGTGTCGCCAACCACGGCGCGTTTTCATCAGCTAAATATCAATGCTGCAAAAGGGATATCTGGTCAACGGCGGCTGGGTTAAACAAAAAAAATCTGAGCTAAGCTCATGAAATGCGCGAAAGTAATGTAAAAGTAATGTGAGTGCAATTATTTATTCATGAAATATGCGTCGGAGCTTGAAATCGATGTGGCTTTCAAAATTTCAGCTTTGGCACATCCTAGCTAATATCAAACATGATCAAATGTAAAAATGTGTTTGATAATAGCCTATTCGCTGTGGTTCAGTCGTCGTCTATATTAGGCTATTTATTTTAATTGCTGGCCCAAAGGCAACAATCGTATACGAAGCAAGAACAAGAAAGCCCCAGTTTTCGCTAGAGAAGACGCGCTACAGCCTATACAGTATTCATGTTGCAGTAAGCCTACTGACCTTTAAGATTATCCAAGGTCGATGATTTCCATCTCATTTCAAAAGGCTTATGTCATTTCCTATTAGTGATTAATAGTAACTTTGGTCCTATCTCTCACGTTTCCGAGATACGGCTACTTATAGCTTTAAACTTTCCATTGAAAACTGCGGCCAAACCGCTGCAGATGGAGACATCGTTACTATTGAAAGAGACATGGTTACTATTGAAAGCCTATATGAAGTCGCCAGCGCTCTATCCGACGATATCACATCCGACCTCTGCGACTTCTGTTTAGCCACAATACATCCGTTACAGATAAACAGACGAACAGTCTGACGGACGGACGACAACCGTGCCAAAGACACCTACAGCATAAATGTAACGCGCGTCGCGCTAAAAACATTAATTGCAAAATAGTTGCAAACATAGTTGCATAAAAAACTAAACAGTTAGTTTTACAAAAAAATTTCTCAAATTATTGTAATGAAAAGCATTATTTGACATTTCGTGTAGGCCCCCTATCACAAAACGTGTCTTATTTAACAAGATATAAGCTTAGGCCCTGTATGTAACACCTGAATCAGTTACCATTTTGGAGTTGCTAGAAAGTTGACGAAACGAATTTTAAAAGCACTAAAACTCACCATTTTTGGCCACCCCACTATTGTCTGACGCCCATTTCCAGAGAACCGTCGCTAATATCTGCATTAATACCGGTAGGCTTATTACGCTATATTGCCAGAAACCGTCCCTAAACTGACAATATGGAGTTTATCTTCCTTCCTTCTAATGTTCGCGGCTTGCTCCCATTTGAAAACAGTGCATAATGGCAGTTCAGTGTCATTCAAAGTCATTCATTGCGTTACCAATCAAAGGCTGCACGCGGCGTGCAACTTTTCGTCAGTGATAAATGTCCTGTTTTATATCGTTTCTTATAAAAAATATAGTAATTTTTCTGCTCCTTTTGCGCACCCTACTCCATTCTTATTCACCCTCAGATTTGAGGTGTTTTGACTTTAGTTATTACAGAGGTTGGGCTAATACGCCCTACTTTGTCCGTAAATTTATTAATTACTTCAGACCATCATCGCCGTCACAGACGAGGGACAGACGGACAACATGCAGTGACAATAGCACGCACACAAACTGGATGCGTTGAAAAGTCAAGTGACTGAAAGGCCTTTGAAAGTGCCGGAACTTTGAAATTGCAGACTGTTTTGTAGCCTAAAATATAGGGCCTATCAGCGTCAAGAGTCAGAATTTGTAGTAAAACCCAATCTTGTCCTGGCTGAAACACTGTGACTATAAGTCTTACCCTTTCTTACTCATACAGGCTTACACTACATGAACTGTTCTGCGTACATAATGCCGTATTATTTCTTCGAAATAATAATTTGAGAAAACTTTGCATAAGCTTAATGCACTCATCAATCATAAACGAGCAAACGAATGGGACGACAATCTCTCTGCACGGTGCTGCAATCTTGCGAACTAAAATGTTACGCTGGTGTTACGCTGGTGCCGCGCGAGTCGTATCCAATATCATGCAACACTACGAATTCTTAATCCTCGAGCCCTTCTGGTGAAAGAATAATTCAATATTTTTCATATATCACCGAAGTAAACAGAATAAGCCCAGTACAAACCAACAATTAATTTTCCATAAAACAAACGTAAATCATGCATAAATAGTTTATAGTAGGCCTACAGAAACAAAATGATAAACGCACATATAAGAGTTAGGCCTTAAAAATTTGGGATTGGACGGAGGTGCTATCTTCAAACAGCACATGAACAAACCTGGTTGTAAATAATTAACACAGCTGTGAAACCAGAACTGATGTCTACGAAGGCAAAACGCTAAATTAGAGTCTTTTTTGCTCATTTGATTCAATTTTGTTGAAAAGTTTTTGGGCAACAATGGCAATGATTTCTTGGATAAACAGATAATTTCTTCTTTTAGATTGGCATGTTAGGCTGTAACTGCATCAATATTTATCACCTATCGACGCTATTGAGATTAACGACTATATATGTTTCCTGCAGAATTGTAATCGTAACAATTACGTTCGCTCAAAGCACAATAACGCGTAGCTCGATCGCATGACAGCTTTTCAGCGAAAATTCAGATGTTGACATGATCCGATGCGAACTATCGTTTCAGAAAAATCGCAGTTGCAGCAGATGGCATATTGACAATATTTTACGCCCATTCGATCACTCGTCATAAAAGTTTCTTATTTCAGTATAGCCTACGATAACGGCGGAGAGCACTTGGCTAACATTTAAGACGAAGTTCTTTGGCTAATCTCGGTACACTACGGCGTCGTATGCGTACATTTTTAATTAATCGATTCGTTAGCGGAGTCGGAAAACATCATCGGCCGGTATCGCGAGAACGGTAGGCCTAATTAAGGAGCATCGCAGTAGCGGTTTCATCATTCACGACTCTATAGCAACGGCGCGGGGGTCATCGAGTGCATCCAATGCACCGAAACGGCGTCATAGAACCAAGTGGTCAGTTACGTTGAATGGAATAAGATGATGTCACAGAGCGAGTGGTCAGTTGGTGCGTGAATCATGACGCAGTGGTCAGTGCGTCCGGCGAGGTCGTTCGGTGCGTTTGATCATCTAAGCCTGAGTCAGTGCGAGGCGCCAGCAGCAGCAACCGATCATGTTCAGTTATCCAGCGCTGACCACTCGGCATCGACGGGCAATTAACTTGTAATTCGTCGCCCACTGCCTGCTATCGGCTACCTACGCATAATACGCCCTAATAATTAATCATCTTTATTCACCGTATTATGCTAAAACGTCGTTTCAAGCAAAAAAACACACAAAGAAAAATCGTGTGGTGCATAATGCAAACTGCATGTGGCCTGAAGCTAGGACAAAAAGTTTACGTAAAATGATCGTGGTTGTTTGATCGTAGGCCTTCGGTACTTCGTGTCAGAAGTTTTACTAAGCAATTTTACTGAACGCTGTACAGATGAAAGTTTTGAAAAAATGATGACAATATCCACAGTGCTGGTTTTCCGAAGCTTGGTAAAAGATACAATTTATAATTTATAAGTGATAACTGTATATATAGAACTTGCTTAGCAAAACAGATAGGCATATATGTCCGGCGAACTGATGTCAATTCTATTTCTTTTCAAACTGCGACGCAGTTGCGAATCACGAATCTGCTCATCACAAAGATCACGTCATTATTATGCTGTCATCTAACAAATACTAGTGAAGTATTGATAACACACTGTAAATGCATTTGAGGATAAAATGGTGTAAAATAAGCATAGGGAAGAAATCAACAATTTTGCCTGCCCACGAAGTAGTTCTTTTTTGCCTTAAACGTCTTGCAGGATTTCATCAAAATTCGTTCATAACTTTCTGAATAATCTTGCTGACATACAAAGCGAAAAAAACAAGAGGGTGCGGCCGTTGAGGGGCCGCCCGCTATGGGGCCGTCCTTGCAGCTGAGTACGGACAGACGGAGGGAACGGCCGTTGTCATGGCAACGAGGGCACCCGGGGCAAGGCGGCAAGGGATCCTTACGCCACCTG
>Ga0209367_1002158_pt1 | contig 25635 bp, 20 predicted proteins | sample WorMetLIZISLAND2_FD_187412 | JGI IMG/M metagenome (GOLD analysis project Ga0209367, IMG submission 187412) | Marine gutless worms symbiont microbial communities from Max Planck institute for Marine Microbiology, Germany - Olavius geniculatus... ... | reverse complement strand
ATGCAATGAGTGACACATCGAAAACAGCAAAAATCATAAAAAGGTGATATCACTCACCATCACATCGCCTAACTGTCAATGTGCTGTTGAATAATATCACCTTTTTATGATTTTTGCTGTTTTCGACGTGTCACTCATTGCATGTCGCCATTAACAAGTGTATAAACTGATGTTTTGTACATTTATGTTTGCTGTTTTATTACAATAACAAGGTTTTTATGTTGATGGTCAATTATAAAACACGGCCATGAAGACACTAAACCTTAAATATTTTGGGATTCACGATTTTGATCTTTAGGGGTCACGTCGGACTTGTCGAGAGCACTTTCCTAGTGGTGGTCAATGATGACCATAAATCTATCTCGCACAGATACGGAGATACGGGGCTTCAAAAATTTTGGGGTCACGAGTTTGACCTTTTGGGGTCACGTGACGCCATCGGTCACGTGACCATTGGACTCCACATATGTGGTTTCCTATTGCCGGTCCATTGAAATCATGCATCTATCTTGCACCGTTACGGAGATATGGGGCCCCAAAGATATTGGGGTCACGACCTTGACCTTTTGGGGTCACGTGACGTCATCGGTCACGTGACCATCGGACTCGGCGTGGGCACTTTCCTATTCGTGGTCAATGATGACCATGCGCCTATCTTTCACGGGTACGGAGATACGGGGCTTCAAAGATTTTGGGGTCACGAGTTTGACATTTTGGGGTCACGTGACGTCATCGGTCACGTGACCATTGGACTCGGCATATGTGGTTTTCTATTGGTGGTCCATTGTAACCATGCATCTATCTTGCACCGTTACAGAGATACGGGGCTTCAAAGATTTTGGGGTCACGACCTTGACCTTTTGGGGTCACGTGACGTCATCGATCACGTGACCATCGGACTCTGCGTGGACACTCTCCTATTGGTGGTCAATGATGACCGTGCATCTGTCTTGCACCGTTACGGAGTTATAAAGCGTCAAAGTTGCATTTGCCCATGTTAAAGGCCAAAGTTCACTGCGCATGCTCCGTGTCACGTGACCTATAGGCAGGGGGGCCATTATATTATATTACCAAAAATGGTTTTCTAGTCCTACATACATTACAAATCAAACATGAAAAAAGTAAAAAAAAAGCAGCAATGACATCATTTACTGTAACTTTATGCAACATTTCAGTAACTGAAGAACAGCAACCAGTATGCTGATTGCATTCAGCAAATTGGGAATTCTTTTGCTCATCCATTACTATCACTCCCGGATCACTAGGGCCCACAGTTTTCCACGGGCCGCGGAATTTCAAGCCAAGCCACAGAATTTGACCTTTTCTGCGGAATGTTCACATTTCCACGGAATTTCGCGGACTTTTGCAGAAGTGTAGACATGACCAATGATCAGTACGATCGTCGGCTTGATAACGTAGTTGAACTAACAAGGCTATATTACAGAGAAAAGTTAAACTAATCTGCTTATAACCGCGGCTGTGAGCTGTAATAATAATTACCATCAAAATACGGCAAAATCATAAATGAACACAATGTGACTAATTGACGGATTGCACTTATGAAAAGAAAAAATGATTGGTATTTTTGGTATGTTGCTAGCATAGAAATGAGATACAATGCCAGTCTTCAATAACTGAAGTTTTTAAGCAAATTTTACTCACAAACAGAAAGCTGCAATGAGTCACGAAATTTAGACGGTTTTGCTGCAGTGAGCTATGGAATTTTGCAAACTAGCCCATGGAATTTGGCAAAATTTGCCACGGAAAACTGTGGGCCCTACAGATCACCAACCCTTACCGCTTCTGACATCTCCGATCGCTTCAATTTCAGAAAGTTCTCGTGAAAACCGCTCATTATTCTGCATGAAAAAAGTAACATATACTACAGGTCGTCACCTCATACTTGGCCCAATCCCAGGACGTGTTGAAGTGAGTTTGTCGTTGCAAATGTCCGAACTGGATTTCATATGTAGCCGTTGGACTGACAATGCTGATGGGGAACTCGACCTTCAGAAACTTGTGGCTTTCATGCCAGTCAACCTATCGATAGACACAGATGTTTCCTGTCACACGATCAATCCAAGATCACAGCCCTCACTATATATGAAGAAAAAATCATCGAATTTCAGGCTGAAAGCATCATCAATGCTGGCTATTGCAATAAATGCTACCGCCGACTGGTCTATCCAACATACTCATGCATTGTGCTAAAGCCAATGGTGGAATAAAATGCCACTCAGGTAGGCCCTGGTATCACTGCATTAGACAGGACATGCAGTACCCATAAAAAGATCAGGTTCAGGTGTGTAACCCCCAGTCAAAATTTGCACTAAAAGTTATGGCCAAACTGACGCCATAACACACAGCAATGCCTTTGGCCTTCATTTTATCTGAGATTGAAACAACATGTCTGAAAATGCATTTGACAGTTTCAATGAAAGAAAAAACTCAGTAACGTATATATTATCATAAACATAACACTAAAAGTATTACAACAGGGCAAATGTAGGCCTCAGCCAACGTTAAGAAACAATGGACAGATTTTATGCAACGTGTATTAACAAGCTAGAATAAGCTGCTGCTGCTGCTGATACTGTAGAACTTGATAGCAACCTTTTAAAAGACGACTTGCAAATGGCTGAATAATTCTGATCACATGACAAAGTAAAAATCACAGCATCTTGCCTCTGTAACGAACTTCAAATACGAACAGTCAGCGTCGAGAACAATACTTTGCTTGATGCGGCTTGCATCACTGATCCTCAGTTCAATCTAAAATCACAATGAGTAAGTAAATGCTTGAGAGCCATTTCGGGGATGGCCTTTCCAGGCAAAATGCACACAACAGAAAACAGTAAGTTTAACCTTTACACAAATGAGACGGAAAGTTTAATCACAGTGAAACTGTCAATGTCAAAACTAGCGCCGATCCACAGATACATCAATACGTTTCACTACCGTTACAACAACTAAAATGTGATGCTAAATAAGACCTATGGATAAAGAAGGTTCACACCTGAACAGTAACTCGGAGAGGTCCGTGCTCTTTTACTGCTGCTGACCTGATGATACTGTCCACTGGTTTCCTATAAAAAATAACAATCCCACCTACATAAATGTAGCATGACAATAATATTAGTGACTGACATTAAATGTATATCAAAAAGTTAAAATATCAATGCTATGCATTTTTATAAAAGTTTCAATATCAATTATCATTATGTACAGGAAACGAGAAAATGTACAAAGAGATGGTGGTTATAACTCAGTCGACTATTATGCCTTCCGTCAACATGTGACAACTACAAAACCAAAAAGTGTAATTTGGGGCATATTTGACCCCAACGTGACCTTGACTCCTGATCTTTTGACTCCAAAATTTGACGCGTTCATCCTTGCTATGAAGTCCATCACTGGTGAAAGTTTGGTCAAATTCTGTGAACAAAAACCCAAGATATCTTGCTAACGATGTTTGTTTGGGACTCGCGCACGTACGCACAAACAGAAGAACACTCTGGAAACATAATACTCCAACCACTACGCTGACAAAGACATAAAAAACATACATATTAGGTATTAGACAGGTGTTTAGACCTGGTCTCCAAATGGTAGTCCATAACGTCCCAAGCGTCCCAGAACAGTGGAATATCATCAAATATTGCAAATTGATTGCCATAGCAGTTTGTCGCAATTACATTCCTTTGTTGCGCAAACAACCAATGCCAATCAGTTCCAGACCAAGTGACGAGTAATTATTGTATCACAACTGTGACTAATCAATCAAAACCAAACACAAAAGTAGCGAAAATGAGAAAATCATAAAAATGGGTGACTGTGGCACCAATGTGACCAGACTGCTGGCATACTAATCAAGTATCTTTAAGGCACTGGCTATTAACGGAGCCAGACTGGCCAACTGGCTGACTGGGATAGTATGTATTACTATGTACCTCGGACCCAAAGCACACCAAAGAAGACATGCTCCCATGCAACAGTTTGTTGGTCAATGCCTTAATCATCTTCACACCAGCAGAGAGCACGCTATTTTCATACCCTCCATGTTTGACTGAGGCAGTCTCGCGGCTAACATTCTGTTCATGGACTTTACTCTGCTGTTACACTAATGCTATTGCACAAAATCGAGTTAGAAAAGAAAATAATTGGTAAAAGAAAAAAAGAAATAATGTAATAAGCAAATGAATTTATTGCTTTAATCTATTAATTACAGATAAAAGTGTCAAAATGCTGTAAATTTAAGTTTAATGCTTAGCAGCAAAACTTTAATCATTATTTAACTATAAAAGCAATAAATCTGCAGCAGAATACGTGTACTTATACTTTTGTGAGCCGGAGACACAAAGTGTGATTAATCGGCCAGCGTTGTCAACCTCTGCTTCAAGCAAGCTGTTCTTAAGACACAGATGACCATTCTCCTGTAACAGAATTAATAACACAATTGCACAGTTAACAATACAATAGATGCAATGCAAGCAGGAAATCTCAAGCATAATCAAGAGGCAACATAGAGCCAGAACATAATGTAGAGACCAGAAATGTTACAAATATTTGCACTTTAGTATCCAAATAATTCACACTACTTCATTTGTCAGATTATGAACACTCTTAAGCAATCATATTTCAGAAACTTAGCTTTTCAACAAGATGAAATTTTACCTAATCTCTTTCACTATAGACTACATAAAAATGAGTCTTCACTACTGATTGACAGAATGACTGACTGATAGATCTCACAAATTTCAATAATGCATACCGATACTTCGACAGTAACAGCAGCCTCTGGCTTGACTGGTGACTTCAGCAGTGTATAGCCAAATGGCACAACAGTCACCAATGCTACGCCGATTCAAATCAAACACAAATTACTCAGCTGTCAAATTAACCGATTAGTTACGTAACATATAAAAAAATCAACTGTGACTAAAACAATGCTGCAAAAAGTATTAACAAAGTGACTAAATATCACTTTGTAGCAGCTGGTTTCCTTTTTTTGCAGATATCCAATGTCCTAATGAAAGATGTTTATCATGTCAGCACTGAGCAACATGTTTACATGAAATCAAGTGTCTCGCGATCCAAAAATGCAACCATTTTGCAAGCTCAGTGTGCTAGTGCACTGTCTTGCTCGAACATGTTTTTTGGCTGCAACTGTAAAACTTCAAAAATTTGTCATCAACGAACCAGCTTTTTCACCATCGGAGCAGGGTAGCAACTGACAGCACCAGTTGAGACTAGCTGTGACATATTATGATGTCAGCGTTACGTCACGCCTCACAAAGAATATTTAATCAACTGCCATATTTTGTTAAATTATTTTGAATTAGTATTTCTTCAGCTACAATTGGTAAAAATTTCATGTAAATTGGTCATCATTTGGGTGAATTATGAAAAAAACAAAAAGGGCTCCCTTTTTTATGAAACACCTTTAAGAAACACTAATTCAACCTCCAGTGTGCTCAAACATCGTGGGACCCAGTGTAACTTCCCCCTACTTTCCCTTTCAACGGGCCTGGGTGCATTAATAACACATTAATTAATGCGTTAAAAAAATTAACGCAGTGCATCAATGCATTAAAAAATTAATGCTTCGACAGCTGTACTAATAATATTTCTTGTTTATGCGTAACCCTGTAGAGATTTTTCCCAAAGATTTGTGGTATACCAAACTTCTTTTAAGCTAATATGCAGGTAAAAATAGCACAATACCAAGACAGTTGCCATCTGCATCAAGTTGCGTATTGCTTCCAACATCTGATATGGCTCGCTTGTCCGGCAAAGCTACAACTTCACGCCTTGACCACACCATTGTGTTCAGTATCATATTAGCACCAGCGCCCACACCAAAATCCTGCATAGTCAGAGAACAAAATTAATAACAATGCTAACTTTGTAAGAAAGCCGTCAAGCAACTGTCGTTTTAAACAGCATCAACTGTAACACAGTAATACAGCATTTATCAATAACACGGCGACTATTCATATAGCAGCTCATTAATATTAATGAGCTGTAAAAATGAGGACAGTCTAGTTTTCAACGTGTGACAGTGTGGGCGGGGCTTCACACTGATTGACAAGAGGCGTGCACGCATCCAATGCATGCACTATTCAATTGCAGTCAGTGTCTAGCGAATGCCAACGAGAAAATGTCTCTGCGGCAGTACGGTGAGCATCCGAAGACTACAATTCACGCGAACATTATGGTATAGGGTATAGGACTTAGTATTAAAGTTAGCATTTGGGTTAGGGTTATCATTTTTAAAGATTTTTGTGACAATAATGAACACCAAAAGTTAACGTCAAACATGGATAGTAAATTCAAAGTTACTCCAGGCAAGCACAAAACCTGCCGACTGATAATCCATGATAGCCAGCCTACTTGCTAAGCTTGAGGTGCCAGATGGCCAGCTGGCAGATCCGTCATACCACACTTGCTCCCGTTGAGGTCATCAGCTGCTCTGCTGCTGCCGTGTCCTTGCAGCGGTATAGTAAGTACGACCTTAGCCGGTACGTATGAGCACCATTTGGTGCTTGTGTGTACTGGCTAATGTTATCCAAATTGGCAGCTGGATCAATATTCAGCTTTGGTAGAATTGGATATTGATTTGGTAGCCATATCAATATCCTGTGCCTATAAATAAATGTGGCAAATGCACATTAGCAGTAGCAAAAACTATAGAACAAATTACGAAGAAAAATAATAAAGATAAACATAAATAATCTGCACAGTTAAAAATCAGCATTAATCGCTGTTTTAAGTAAAACGTATCTGGTTTCTGTTGCGAGTAGCCATCATCAAATGACAGAAGGTCGTCTTGCTGCAGAACACTGGCCTACAATAATTTATTAACAGAACGTAGAAAATTAACAGTCGCAAGCAGAACATTCCATCAAAGTCCAATTGTCCATGCATGTCACTATATATCTGCTTCATACACTAGTGTTCATTAATATCAAATCATTTTACCTGCAGTCTCATGAGATGTGCAAAAGTGTCTGTCAACAACGCAGAAGATGACTTTGAAACATCTGCTCACAAGTCCAACACAAAAAATGAACATTTTGTATTACCGGTCCATTTTTCAAAGTAATTCTTAGTTAGGCTTGTCTCCATAAGTTAACTGTGAACCCAACTGCTAGTGCTAATACTACTACAAGATCAAGTTTCATTTGACATGTCAATTCTCTGCAGCAGACACCATTTAAACCAGCCTCCTAACATCTGCACGAAATATTCTGCAGAGCTGCAGCTGATGTTTTCACTAACTAGATGCTTTTTCTGAAACTAAACCAACAGAGACAACAAACTGAAGAAAGCAAATACAATCAAATAAAAATAATTACCTGCATATAACTCCTCTGTATCTTTATATACCTGGAAAATAGAAGAAAAACACTGCATTTTGTTTAATAAGGAAAAACATTCTTGACCGTATGGGCAATGTTGTGAATAAACGAAGAGACAGTCATAGGCAAAATACAAGCTTCTTGTTTAGCTACAACAATAAAAGATGGTTCTGCCTATTGCATTAAATTTGGGTTTTAACTGGCTAAGTTTAAATGTAACAACTCTGATCTCTGAAATGTTCTCTTAAGAACTGTTAGAGTGAAACTTGCTAAAGATCAGACAATCAACCAACAGCAACAGAATTCAACAGAATCACCATTTTACTTAGCAATTATATGTGCAATGTTTCAATAAATAAATCAGTAAAATTTCACATTAAAATTTGAAACGGTTGCTGAGAAAACTGCGAAAAACTTGAGAAAACTACTTTTTTGCCACACCCTGTACAGCAACAAGTCAAATAAACATTAAACAGTGCAAAACATCTCACTAAACACAAACAACTGTTATAACACAAAACAGAAAGAACGTATGAGAATCAAACAAAAATTAAATGGCGTAAATAATTATTATTATGACAAAATTGTACAAAACACACCGCATTGATGGAAGTGCCTGGAAGAACGTCGTGAAACTGATTCAAAAGCACAGTTTTCCACAATCGTGTCAATTCCAATGATGGATAACTGAATCTATGTCCTTCCTTTAGACTAAGAACATATGCCAAAGATGATAAAATCTCAACGTCTCGCATGGCAAACTCACATTTCCTATTCCACTTCTTTGTCTGCATGCGCACAAGCAACTAATCAAAGTTAAATAAACTAAGAGTAAAAATTCAGACAGAATAGTATGCACAGTCAGTTTGCTGTGAGAAATTCAGATGCTGACTGAAGCTTAGAAACACAGCACATACTGGTTAACATTCAGGAACTAATGCTATGCACTGTGTGTGTGTCCTTAAAATGTCTTGACGAAACAAAATAGTAAAAGACCGAAGACAAAATGCTGAGACCTTTTAGGCCGAGACTAAAGCAAAACCAGAGATGCATAGTTGCGAGACTGAGACAAGAAATTAGTACATCTGAACAAAGTCAAAAATTTGGAGGGTAGGAGCCAACTAAAAGCCGACCAAAAATGAGCAGATACATTATCAGTGCTCACACGCTGGTTAATTTTCAGCTTTCATGCCGATTTCAAATTTACTGCCGTCTACAGCTTCACAGCCGTTCACGGCTTCATAGCCCTATCCCGTAACCTTATGGTTACGTTCGGGGATGCGCATTGGGCTGAACTGATACGGCCTCAGCGCTGGGCAGGTGTAGCAACCTGCCCTGCAGCGCTGAAGTCAGCTAAGGTAAGATAAGGTTTAACCTGAGCCTGCGTTGTATAAGTGCCATTGTGAAGCTCTAAGTACAGTTCGCCAGACCAGCAACACAGCTTTGATGCTTCCGTCTCTTCCAGCTCTGAAAAGAACTTGTTCGGTGTCGTAAACTCAACTCTGAATAGCAACAAATCACAGCAAATGATGTAAAATAGTGCATCAGTTGTAGATTTACAAATATATCTACAGGCCGTCACAGATCAAAACAGTGACTAACAACAAGCTGTATATACTCATCAAATTACAACACTCATAAGCAGCAAAAAGAAGAAAAAGGCAACAACACTTGCTAAAATGTAAACAATGTAAATAAGTTAATAAACGCTAAATAAAAGGTGAAAGATGTTCAAGAGAATTCCACAAAGGCAAGTCGCAAGTAAATCTGGTCGCTACAACAATGGCGAGTAGAGGAAAGAGATGGTAGTTGAAATGCAGTACTCAGGTGGCAAATTATAAACATAATCACTGATCACACGAATAACATTTTGTTCATTGTTTACAAAACATCATAAGAACAGCTAGATTAGACATTAAGTTGTAACCTGTCTGACCCAAGCATTACTCGCCTATAAAACATTTTTATTATAAACAAGGAATGATTCAGCTATAGTAACTCTAACGATGAGCAGTCAACAAGTATACATAGCGTAATTACATGTAATTTACGTTCAGCAAGTACTATGGCATAACAAAAAAATAATTAAAATAAAATAATATTTTAAAAAATAATTAAAAACTTACTTTGGCAAGCCATCAACGTCTTCCATTCTTATCATTCTCTCAATCATATTTTCGCTGCAATTTATAAAAATAAATATTTAAAACAAACACTCAAAACAGTTATATTAAACTAAAAATGCATCAATAACAAGTAATACACATTTTCCGTTTAACCGGACCACTTTTACGAAGTTAAGGCAAAGTTTGACCACTACCAGAAAGCAAATTTTTGGCAGTTGTTGTAGCACCATTTTTTCAGGCCAGAAGCCCTTTCAACTAACAACGTCAAAGCTTTGAGACGTATTTGGAAGGATGCTAGACTCTGGTTGAGTGGCTGTCAAGGGGATACTACACTGTGTGCCATAAAAAACGGACCCCTCAGACATCATGCAATAAAAATGTCAAATCTGAACCAATTTGAATAAAGTTTCATACACTTAATCTCCAATAAATTCAATTATGCAACTGCCAAATTTCGTTGAAAAATATTATTTCTTACCAAAATCACTAATTGTTGAATATCGATAACAAAATATCTCCAGTACCAATATGGTGTTACATAACTAAACCCGTATACATTTGCATAACTTTAACAAACAATATCTGATTCCGGCAAAATTTCACATCAACAATGCATCATCTACTGGCAGTCAAAGTGCCAAATTTCAGTTAAATCTATCTACGCAAACAATAATTACAGTGGCTTTTGCAAAGAGGCCTCAAAATGTGAAACGTCCAGTATTAGGCAACCGTTTGTTTAATCCTGACAGTGTTCATGGTTTGCTGAGAAATTCCGCAGTAAACTTTTTAGCAGCAGCATACCCTTTCTCTTGTCTCAACAATTTAATTAAAACATGATCATCTGCAGAAAACACCATTTTATTATTGTTTATGTTATTTTGATTGCATCAACAAAACGCCGCTTCCGCTTGATTGACTGCAGTATGCAACGCCATATTGGTATCAAAGATATTTTGTTATCGATATTCAACATTTAATAACTTTGGTAAGAAATAATATTTTTTTAACAAAATTTGGCAATCGCTTCAGGAATTAATTGAGGATCAAGTGTATGAAACTGTATTCAGATTCATTCAGATTTGACATTTTTATTGTACGATGTCTAGGGGGTCCATTTTTTACCGAACACATTGTACATGGATGGGTAACTGACTCTCTCCGAACAGATAAACCATCTCAGCATATTACCAGCAGCCAAGGTCAACTCAGCCTTCCATCCCCATGGGGCAGGTAAATCGAGTACCAGTCAGTCTGGCTGCGGTTAAGACAGGGCACAGTCACCTGTTACACGGCAGATAACTGTGTGATCTCACATGGCAGGTGATGCTCCGTAGCTCGGTGATGTGCTTCCTATCCCATTTAGATAAACAAATTTGAATTTAATACAAATTTAATAATTAAACATAATACAAGAACATCGTAATAAAGTCTGTTTTCAGAAAAGCCCTGGTAATGATAATGTCAAACAGAGTCAACTTACAGCAGAGGTGAACAGTCTATAACAATAAAATACAGTTGACTAAAATACAATTAAATGTAATCGGCATAAACTAAAGCAAGTATTATATGACCGTAAAACTAAGCATTCATGTACCAATTAATATACATAATATCCACAGCTATTAGCATTATACTCACGTTGGTCCTTGGCCTCCATCACCATAGCCATACAGATACAGTGAACGATTCGAACGACCTTTGTCCTTGAAATTGTTTAGCGAATGCAGCACCTGTAAAAATACAAATAAGACATAAGACAGGTGGTATTTGATATACTTAAATGCTGTTAAATACGGTAAGTATTCATTGTGGCATTTATAGGCTACTGACTTGCACTATCAGTTTCACTGATTATCCCAATAATAACTTGTGCAGCACTGCAGCAAACAAAAAATGCAAAGGCACTAATCTGCATAATGAAAAAGAGGCAGAAGTTTCCAATTACTCAGCGAAAACCTGCAACAATGCATGCTAATTTTCTCCATTTCTTAGTTAACTATTGATTTGGATGAAAGAAAATCCATACCAACACACAAAAGAAATGCTAGAACAAAGCTTTACAAAATAAAAACAGCACTAAATTATATAAAGATAGCACTAACAATAACAATTTCTAACAGAAAACAGACTTTCTGTAAAACATTAAATACATGAGCTCTAAACAGTAAAAAAAACTTCTAATTAAATTCTCACAATTTTTAGCTGGTAAAAAACTGTCTGACCTCTGTGACTTGCCCAGAAAGTTTGGATATTCAAAAGTCATCAATGCTTACCGATTTTTTAAGCATTCATTAGATAGGCAAACCTCTTCAACGGTTCCATGCATGCAATAGGAATCTCCAGGCGGGAAATGTGTCAACACACGACTTCCATCAATTCCTTTCCACCAGAATGAATTGTGCTACAAATACAATGCTGTCACCATTGCAAACGTCCCTATTAAATTAAAACACATAGAATAGGAAAAAATAAACTGATAGATGACTGGATAAAAATGTGCAAATTTTTGCTGACATACTCAACTACAAAAAACACGCATGCCACTACTTTCAAAAAAAGTAGCAGAGAGGGTGACTTTGAATGAATTTGGGAAAACATTTTTCTTCACAATAAGCATCTGCTAACCACATATGTTGAAGTCAACTCATGCTTCACGGTTACCACTCTCTATGGTGTGCAAAAAACAATTGGTACTGACTGGAAACTGATTGACGAGGCTCCAACTGAGCTTCTGCGAGACAAACCGTGAAATGCCGCAAGCGAGCATAATCTGTGGCAGCTGGGCTGAGTAGCCGAATGTGTCCGGCAGCCAGAACTGATAACACACAAACACATTTGCAGTTTACAAACTGTGGCATCTCAACATTCAAGGGCATTCATCCCCCCTCAGCACCAGGGGGCAACTTTCTCCCAAACTCGAATAGAAACTTCTCTCCTCTTCCTCTCCTTTTCCTCTCTTCCCCCTTTCCACTCTCTCCCATTTCGTTCCACTCCCCCTTCCCATCTCCTCCCTCTTCCCTTTCTTTCCTTTTCTGTTGTCCTTTTCCTTGCCCTTATCCCACCCCCTCCCCTTAGAAGCAGAACCCCTTGATTGCAGCTAAAAGGCCTGGGGGAGCGCTGTAAGCTCCCCAGCGGGTATGAAGCAAAGCCCCAGCCAAAATTGAATTGGGTGCATTTTATCCCTAAACAATTTTAATTATTTTGCAGATAATTAATTTACCAAATTTAGCGCAGTTTAAACAATAAAGGCAAACAAGAGTGGCATCGAGCAACTGATCTATTTCAGCGCTGTAAAGTGCACAACTTCTTAAGCAGTAACTCATGTATAACATCAAAAACGTTGTAATCACTGGAGAATATATAAACTTTCTTCACACTGCTACATTGCTTACTGACCCATTTATGACAATATGCTCTCCAGTTCAATTAATTATCATGAACCACAGAAGCAGCATCAAGCCCAATTTTCTAAGTAACTTTTTTATTTTAATTACGAAAATCAAAACCAAACTAGAAATTTGGGGCAAAGCCCAACGTAAGTCCGCCCGGCACCGTAAGTCTGATTGGGGGAAAAGTCGTATGGGTGCAATTCCCCAGTGTCAAAGTCACGGGCCCGAACTCAAATGCATTAGCATACGCAGCACGCCCAATGTCGACTTAGGGTAGGTCAACACGAGCGCTTATAACTCTTTTGTTAGTGGACCAAAGTTCACCAATTTTTTTTATTCAATGGGGGACGAATCGCCATTGATAACACCGTATACCTGCTTGTCGATATCTCTATGCATTCCAGAGACATTTGTGGTCAAAGTCAAAAGTTTTCCTGCATCACACCAAATTTGGGACGTTTTTTGCCCTCCAAAATTTTAAGGGGGCAGTGCCCCCAAAAAGTTGTACCTGCGTTATCACCCCAACCTAGAGGCACATCACGTGGCAAAGTATCATGGGGCTACTCCCACTACCCGCAAAGTTATAGGCGCACACTTGCTGAAATTTAAGCCAATTTTGGACCACTCTTTGAAAAAATTGTAAGGAAGACCCTCGTTCCCAGTGGGGGGTGTGCTAGTAAGACTTGGTCATTCTCTAGCAAAAATTTGGGGGTGCAGCACTTTCTAAGGGCCAAAATATGGTCTTCCAAAAAAGTCAATTTGAATGGGTATGATTCCACATCGAGATCTCTGCAATTAGTCTACCAAATTTCACTGGACTTTTTTCGCCGAACACCGGAGGAATTGTGATAAATCAATTACTTGACCAATTTTGAATATCTTCATCTGTTCCAGAGACATTCGCTGTCGAAGTTTGAAATCAACCAAAATCGGGCCAAATTTTGCATGCTTTTGGTCCCTAAATTTTTTTTCGGGAGGCCCCCTTGAAATTTTGGACCAGAATTATAAACTTGAACACACTTCGGAGCATCGTGCAAAATTTCGCGATGATCGACCCATAGAGCTCGGAGATCTCGCAAGGAAAAAAAAGAAAAAACGAAAAATAAACGTCAGCAAAATATAAGTCCACTCCAAAAGCTATTGCTTCCAGGCAGACTAAAAAGTAAAAATTTAAAAACAAGCACAACTGCCAAATCTCAAAATTATCAACTTACTTCTGTGCAGTGACAACCAAACTCCATCATGAAGTATCTTTGACCCATAAGAAACTGACGAACAAATGCCTCTCCACTTGGTATGTTTCCATCCTATGTGACAATACAAACATTAAATACTGGTATATTATAGCCACTGTCAAATACGCATAAGACAACAGCTAAAATAAAACAGTGCAAAAAAATTTTAAACAGATAAAAGTAAGCTCCATAACAACTTACAATGTAAGAAGCAAATTGCCCACCACATATATTATATATACAGTTTATTTCACAAAAAATGAAGCAAAAACAGACATGAGAAACATAAATACAGAGAAAAAAATGTAACACATATTATCATGATTAAAATTTTTTGAGTTAACATCTAATTCGTGAGTATCAAACTTCTCATATTTTGTTACTGAATATCGCAACTTGCGCCACAAAAATAACAAAAAAAACATATAATCACATCACTAATCATTACCATCTCAACCCACGTGCCACCAACTGGGACAAAGCGACCTTCTACAACGTAATGCTTTATCTGCTGATACAGAGACGGATAGTTTTCCTTCGTCCACTCAAACTGCTGTGCCTGTAATGACAATAAACAATACATTATATCATCGCAAAATGACTTTACGATGTGAGTTGCAAACATAGTACAGACAAGTAAAACATCTCGCTTCCCAGGACAATCAACTCAGTCTGGCCATCCTTCCACGGGCAGACACAATGAGCACGAGTAAAAACTAAACTGAGACATAAACAGCCACACCATGGGTCACATCTGTTGTCTTGCAGTGTACACTGGTGTCTAGCTAAAGGCAAAGGAAACGCAGAATAAGCAGGTCAGCTTAGGAAGGTATCTTCATGTGTACCTTTAATGGAACTCATTCCAAAAAACATTGAATATGCAAAACAGAAAACTGTGCAATTACCTGTGAGCAGACGAATGTGAACTGTGGATACTGTTCAAGAAGACGAATTGCTGATGAAAAGCTACGAGCGCACTTGCGTTTTGTCTCACTATACTGCCACAACCAGGCTACAAATACAATTGCAGGGTTAGCTTGATACACATGATAGTGTCCTGTAACGACACTGCAATAAATTATCTTTACAACGTGATCTGTAGACATGGACTTTAAATTAGTTTTTTAAAACTCAAATCGGTTTCTGTACTGTTGTATTCTGTGTACTGTATTGTCATTCATTTCTTTTGATTTTGATTTTGTTTGTTGTAATGTGTGTGTGTGGGCTTGTGTGTCCACTGCCATGGTGAAAAAAAGTTTGCAATACTTCACGCACCTTCTGAAATACTAATAACAACAACGAACAGTAGAAAAATATGCAAAAATAGTACAACTTCAAAGACATAACAATCTTCAATGTTCAATTTAATGTGAGCTACAAACAGAATTTTACTGATTATATGCGTATATATTATGTAAATCGTACAGAGTGCACTACAGCATCACAGTACCATCTAACTTGACATACAGGGTGGGCCAAAAAATGTGCCACTGAATCATTTATCGCAATGTTGGTCTCAAGCGTCCTTTTCATTTACCTAAATTTTTGTTATAATCATTAGTTTTTGCTTACATTCATATTTTACAAGGTAGTGTAAAAATGCATTTACCATGTGGTGGAATAGATAATAATCACATTATTGCAAACTGTCTGCAGAGTGTGCCAGTAAAAGAATTTTGAAAATTAGTCAATAATTGGTGAAGATATGGACAAAAGTAAAGTGGTGCGTTTTTATAGCCCATGGTGTAGTTGGTAAGTAAATTAACAAATTTAATGACACAAAATGTACATTAAGTCAAATGGTCCACAAGGTAGTGCCGGTCATCCACTATTTTTGGGCTCAGTCAGACACCAGCATACACTGCCAGACAAACCACAGTAACTATACTCACAGCTTATGCTGGTACTTAGAATACATTTCCAACAGGGACGGCCAGGCTGAGTTGACCTGAGTGGCTGATTATTAATTATACACCGAGATGGGTCACATGACCACAGACCCATCCCAATACCAACCAAGCCCAAAAAAATGACAAACAGATTGTGTTCAAGAATAAACTATTTCACGTATTCAGCTAGCATCTTACCACTGTCAATGTGGCAGTTGCCAACGGCCATGAGTTTATGCTGTGTTACGCCATTTCTCTGTGCAAAAAATGTCTCAGCAATTGCATGGGCTCTAGACATAAATCACAAAGCACATGCCAGCCAAAAATATAACAGAAGCATGACTTAATATTAATAATGTTTTTACAAATGTTTTTAATGTTTTTAAAATGCTTTTTTTATTTTTATGTTTTTAATTTTTTAATGTTTTTGTTTTATTTTTAATGTTGCATTTTGTTCGTATTAAAAATAAACATACAAAATTACAAACATGATGCATTTCTTATGGGCAAATTGTGTTTAGTCCTGTTGTCGATCTGTACCATAATCACGGTTACATAATAACTAGGGACCAACCGAATTCACGGGAAAAAATGCATGATTTCACGGCAGAATTTTTAAAATGTGTCAAATTTCACGGAAAATTCAGGGAAAGAGTTTCGGAAATTCACGGGCCCCACAGACGTTATTTCGAGGTGCTGCGCTAATGCAAACGAAGAAATTTGAGAACAACGAATATTTACTACACTAAGTCAAGACTCAAGACAGTCAATGTCAACTACTTAGTGCCAAAGTGCGACACGAGGCAAACAGCAACATCCGTACAAAAGCTGCTGATAAAAACTCTGGAATTGTCATAAATTAAACTAAAAGCGCTAAAATTCACGAAAAATCACGGATTTCACAGAAATCAGCGTTTTTCACGGAAGGAGGTCAATTTCATGGAAAATGTCACGGCCGTGAAATCGTGAATTAAGTTGGTCCCTAATAATAACATTCAGTACATTCCGGTCTTCGGTCTTCACAAATGGTAGGTTTTTGTTTTTAACATGTTATTTTGTTAAATGTGGTTCAATTTTTTAATGCATGTTTTTACATGTTTTTACAAAAGTGAAAAAAACGTGTTTTTCATGTTTTTTATTTGCAAATTAATGTTTTTAACATTTATGCTACTCACTCACTGCTTACTATTCAAAACATAATTATCCAGAGTCAGCCATGCTACTGTATCCAAAGTACAGTCTAACGTCATTCAAATAATACAGCCTATCAAAACGCCACCCTGCCCCTATTTGACCCCAATTTTGGAAATGCTCCCCTAGGGCTAACAGATCTACATCAGTACACAAAGACCCCAAATAAACTATTTCAGTAACTGCTTTATCAGTAATTAATTCAGCATAAAAAACCAATTGACGAATGGGTGAACCTAGCACGACATAAGCCTTAGTGTACAGCATGTACGATTAACCACCATCTGGAGTGAGGCGAGTTTTAAATGAACTTATGTAAACTCCAACCAATGGTCTAACGCACTTATTTCACATTGGTGGATGGTCGGTCATGAGGCCTACACCGGGGTCGTTCGTTTCATGTGGATTATCGACAGTTTATTCCACTGCAGACAGTATGGTAGACATAAACAGTATGAGTGCCAGCGTAGAATGATTGTGCTAAAATGCGTCCAACTTACGAGTGACATACTTATGATATGTGGTCTGATCGCCAATCGCGACAGTGTTGATAATTTCATTGGCCGTGTACAGCGCCTGGTAACCGCGATTGCTGTTCTCAGGTAAATACTACAACGAATGTCAGCAGGTACACAGCTCACAGGCTACACAAACTGATCACGTGCTAGCACTGTAAAAATAGTAATAAAAACTATTATTACTAAAAACCATTCAAGAAGTACAGAATCTGAAAAGTAAAAAAATAGACAAAAAATGTTTAAAACACACTCGGATCAGTTAGCTATGTAGAACAGATGGCAGCAGTACAAGAGTTATTCTGCCGTACAAAGGCAAAACGCCGTAACTATGAAAATTGTAATTTTACAGGAGAAGCAAAAAACGAACTTTCTTCAACTTAAACAATACGGTGCATCAAATGATTCTCTTGTTGTTACTAGTTTGTTTGTGTCAGTTTAGCGTTTTAAATAGTCTATTTGCTGTCGATGCCTTTGACACATGTCTCTGTCACAGTCCTAAAAAGCTTATTCACTGTGATTTGGCGTGGTATTAGTTTCTACAATGCATTCAAAATATGATGGCAAAACACAGTATCTAGCAATTTTCTGTCATTTAACTTACTTTTCAGCTAATATTTTGTCAACTTAGACCACTCAAAAATATTATTGTTTTTTTTTAAGTTTTACTAAAAGAGTACTGTTTATATTTAGTGAGTAGTCCCTTGTGCTGCAGTGTTTACTTTAGTCTCTTGGGTAGGCCTACCGTTCAATGCATCTTTTTGTGGGGCTTCTGTTTGGCCAAACATGCTGAGTTGCCATCTTACGTAACTTTGCGTTGGGAATTGGGGCACTGGATAGTTGAGACAATAGGACTATAACTCGCTATTTGCCATTAGCCGGGCGCAAAACTACTGGTACCACAAGAACTGGACATAGTATCAACTTCCAATTTGTAGCTCACATCCTAACCCTGAGCTATCCTGTTACCAGCAAATTAACTGGCGACGCACTTCTGCTTTAAGCCATTCTATTTGTCATTCAGCAGAAAACCTATTCCTTATTTCTGTCCTTATGTGCGTCCGCCTCGGGACTGCAGCACACAGTTCTGCTGCTGCTGCTTGTTTGCCACACTTTATAAGTTCATATATGTAAGTTCGTTTATATCCTATACCCCGTTTGCTGCGCAATGGGTCACACTCATTCTAGCAGCTGGCAGCTGTCCTGTCAGCTTTGTACGCGGCATGTTGTGCCAGCGCCACCGAACCTTGCTGATATATAACTCCACTATTATTACAAGTAAACGAGGACAGTTTATGTTTACAGATGACAGTCGACGACCTGCAGTTATGGGTGTCTGGATCTTTAAAAAAAGTTTCGTTTTCACTCCTCTGTCAAGCCACATTCTTGTTTTTCATTTATTTGTTTGTCGTAATACTCAGATCAGTCATAAGGGCCTACAAAGCATACACACACCGTAAGTCACCCAAGTTCCACTTGCTTCGTTTTACTGTGCAACATATGCAGTAGGCTACAACATCAAAGTCCACAAAAACGAAGTAGTGCAGCTTGGGTCTTACTTTTTAATTAATTTCAGTCATGTCTGACAGGCATACTAACTTGACAATTAGCCTGATGGCGACGAAGTTTATCAGCCTCTGTCGATATCTGTGTTTCTAGTTATACTTACTCCTGTCGGTTTTTGACGTGCTACAGCTACATGCGTGCTGTATAACGCGTCTGTGAGGCAGTTGTCGTCTGTCCGTCCGTCGTTTGTCTGTCACGGAAACGGTAAGTCGCAAGGGGTCGGCGATGGTACTATCGAATAGGGTGCTAGCGACTTCTTACAGGCTGTCAATAGTAACCATGTTTCAATCTGCAGCGGTTTGGCCGCAATTTTTTTTACGTTGAGCGTGGCGTCGCCAGTTCGTATAGTTATTAGCTTGTTTGAGTTACAGGTTACAACACAGCCTATGACCAAAGCTTGAAGTAGAACAATAAGTACCGGTACCATATGGGAACCGTTGCATCTTGCTAATCGAACACTGTATGCCTATATTGCGTCTTTTATTTTACATGTATCTCAGAAAAGAAGTGCTGGTATGCCTACCAAACGGCAGGGTTGATGCAATTTAAATCAAGGGATTTTAAATTTTTTAAAGGCATGCAAACCATTGATTTAAATCGATTTAAATCATGACTTAAATCAACAATAAAAGTCACGATCTAAATCACTAAATACAAAACTACAAATTTAATGGCCGTTTTCAGTTTGCAATCTATTATTGGTATTTAGTGCACTGTAATGCTTGTTAACTCAGTTTATTTTGTTGACTACATTAATGTTTGGTTATATCTGAGCTGGTAAGCTAGCTTCACGTGATTCACTTTACCAAAGTTAACATCGCCAATTAATTGGCCTTGACTCGTTAATCGCTCATGTTGTTTTGGTAGTTACTTTCCGCAATCAGCATGCTTACAGGTATTAGAAATGTTATCATTGTCTAATTTTCCTCAAAAAGTCTGCCAAATTGCAGCCCCATAAATATTATTATTAGAATGCATCACCAGGTTGAAATTGTAAAATTGCCAGGCTGTTATAAAATAATAACACATGTATTTTAAAAAAAGACTCTAATCAAGGCCAAATACTGTCATCCACAAACTAACAGATAAAGGTAACACATTGGCTATCACAGGTAGCATAGAATGGTGTAAAAAATCTAATAAAAATAAAAAAATATAACATTTAAATAAAAAAATCTGATTTAAATAGAAAAAATCGATGCTTTGATTTTTATTTATTTAAATCGCGATTTTTATCAACCCTGCCAAGCGGCCACGGAAGCGGTGCTACCAGCACACCGTCCCACTTCAAGCAAAGCCTGTGACCAAAAACGGTAGTGAGTGAATGAGTGGGTGATAATAGGTCATTTCGGGGAAGGAAAGCCACGCAATCCCTTGCACTCGTACAGGTAACGCACATATAGACACAATAATAAACACAAAATTAAACCTTTAAAAAAACAAAAAAAAACAAACGAACATTAAAACACAAAATACACATCTGCGCCTCGTTATCAATCCAGTGGCTGTGCCGTTTGCATTATGAGAGGCATAAAATGATAAGTAGGTAACGATAATTGGAAACATACTGTCTTTTGGCTTTGCATCGCGTGTACGGTGTCTTGATTTTTACTAACAATACTATGGCAAAAAGCAGTGCTGCATTTTGGCTTGGCTTTTTGTGTAAATATTCATTAACTAAAACACGGCTATTGCAGTACTGCTTTTTGGCGTGGTTTTCGGGACAAAATTTGGGAGTTACTGTGTTTTGGCACATACAGCCCGACGTCATTAATGAGCAGATGACCGTCAAACTTAACGTGTTGATGCAGGATCAATGACTGATACCAAAAATAAATAAAAGTCATTTTTGTCAAAAATGCGAGTTACGGTGTTTTGCCTTTGTACGGCAGTATTGTGTAAAAAAATTCTATAATAAAGTCACAAAAAATTGGAAAAAAACTGTACTTCAGCACAAAACGCAATTTGACTAATATCTCACATACTGCGATAAACTTCAAAAACACACTAGGCGTATATAAAAACCGATTAGGTCCTACCAAAATTTCTGAATGCCAATAATGTTAAAAATTTCAAAATTTAAAGATAAACACAAAGTTACTAACACATTATAAACAAAAATGTTGATATGATATGCCAATGTTCAGTTACCTCAAACTCTACTGCTAGTGTCTTTTCTATGCATTTGTGCTTGTGAGGGGGGAGGGACAGTTCAGAAGTCGGAGGGGCACTAGTCCGAAGGGTCAGTAGTCTGAATTTTCTCAGCAGTTTCATGTCGACAGTCATGTTATTACGCTTTACATTGTCATTCACCAGAGGGGCAACAATGTCATGTGCAATACAGTACGATTTTGCACTTAATATTAAAATTACAGTTTTCGCTTACAGTTATGGTTAGGGTTAGGAATACGGTATACGATTAGGGTTTGGGTTAAAGTTAGCGTTTTTCAAACATTTATATGACAATAATGCACACCACAAGTTAGCATACAATATTGGTAATAAGTTCAACGATGGTAGACGTAACTACAAAACTTGCCAACCGGCTACCAGTGACGGTCTACTTGGTAGGCTTGAGGAGCTAGTTGGTAGACTGACGATCCATGAAGCTATGGCCGAGGTCGTCAGTCTTGGCTCGGCTGCCATTATTCTGACAGCCGCCGTGTCCCTGTGGCTGTCGGACTACTGCCCCTTAAGACTACTGACTTGTAATCCTTGTGAGAGTCGGTAAAACAACAACACAAACAACAAAATTCACCTTGACTAAGTCAACGAGGACTTCCAGATCGAGAACAAGTGCCTGAACATCACGATCAATCACCACCAGATCAACAGTCTTCAACTGAGCCTTGGAGTCTGGCTTGGGTGGGTCGATTAGACCTTGCATTGGTTGTACTACCATCTCAATGTAGACCACCTGCCTGGATTTTCAACACACAAACGTCCAGTAGATCAAACTACTAAAGCAGAATTTTTCAACCTTTTTGCTGCAGCAGAACCCCACACAAGCGTGAAGGTCACTCACAGAACCCCATGCATTGATCCATGCGTCCGTGGTACAAACTACAGACTCATTTCCCTAGCAGGGCAGAACCCAAATAGGAACGACAAAGCAGGCAAAGATGACCAATTATAACATAAAGTTTGACCGTATTAGTAAGCAGCAGTACGTTATTGTATTTAACCAAGCACGAGGAGCGAGTCGGTTGTCGAAGGCCGCTTATATAGTCCCGCCACCAACTCAGAAAACTTATCACGTAGACGTCTTCGGAGAGACCCATGTCTTTTTAATTTTCTTTAGCAGAATGTTTAAAGAACTGAATTAACTAAGTAAATGATCAAACGATCCCGTAACCATGACCGTAATCAATCATTTTTCTTCTTCTTCTTCTTCATTTCTGATAATGCACTAATCCTAGGAGTTGAGTAATGTCGAGCATAGAAGGCCTACGTTATAAAATATTTTTATTATAGGTTTACAGTCCAAATATGCCATGATTATTAACAACAAAAATTATTCAACAGAGTAGGTCTGTGCAAAAATAGACGCGCAGAAATGCAATTTAGAACAAAGGATTTAGTGCTGAATATTTCTACGACATTGTCTAGCATGATTTCGCACACTAGGTTATTTGTTACTGGCCAGCTGTGGAACCCTTGCCAGATGCTCAATGGAACCCTTGGGTTTCGCAGAACCCCAGTTGAAAATCACTGTATTAAAGAATTAAAATATATGTGTCATTGTGCACTTCTAACAAGAAATAATAACAAGCAGGAGAGATGAACTTGAAACTTAAAATTTTGCCACTATCGTGTTTGACATTATTAGTTAAATACTAGAATCATACAAAAATTAATAAAAAAATTAATTAATAAATTAATTAATGAAAGAGCTAATGAATTAATGAAAGAAAGACAAGAAAAAATCTAACTACATGTATATAAATGTAAAAAAAACATATTTCATCACTAGTCAGTAAGCACCTAACTGGCTTATATAGAAAATAACCAAATCTCATCTACTTTCACTCACTCACTACTAATCTGTTTATTAGATTTTCCAACTCAATGGTTTTCTTCTAGATTTATATTTGCTATACAAACAAAACACTCAATACAAAATTACAGTCACAACATATAAGCCAGGTGCTAAGACAAGTATGACACTGATCCATGAAGTATAAAATATAGTAATAAAAGCAACAAAAATAGCTAAGCAATAATTAATCAACTTTATGTTTGCTTTGGTGCAGTAGACTAAACCCCACAGACCTTGTTTTTAAACCTCTATGCAAACAATTCCAACATAATGGTCAAACGTTAGTGCCTTTTTATTTTTACCAACCTCAACAAAAAAAAATCAACCTGGTACCTCCTCTCTGTCTCCACAAGCTTCCTGCTAATAATAAACTCAGTTCTTTTATTTTCAGGCGATAAACCCTAAAACAATCACATTTCAATATTACCCTGAACAGGTAGAAAAATAAAATGTGCAATTAACAGAAAAGCAAAACTTTTAATCTAAAAAAAATTACAATGCACTCCTCATCAACAAATAAAACAGTTCAAACTCACAATGAGTGTAACTGTTTTGTTGAAGTCAATCAGCTATATACTTATTTTAATGGCTACAGATTTTGCACTAATGGTGAAAATAATAACAACTAAAAATTTGATCAGATGGTCCTAGGCTTTCCAAACCTCAGCAAAATTTCATCAAAATGCATTCAAAACTTGTTCACACACACTGCAATTGTAAATTAGCACTTCAAATCCTATTTCCGAACAACAAAAAAAAACCTAGACTAATCCAGAAAACGTTTTGAATTGCCAAGCAAAATTTAATCAATTTTTCTTTCGGCTATGACCCTGAATGATGTCAAAAAAATTTCATCCAAATTGTGTGACTTTTGCGCTGTCTTGAATATAAATAAACATGCCTCAAAACACAATCTCCTTGGTAAATCTAATGGCAGGATCATGGCGTCAGGGGTGCAGAAGTGTAAGAGTATGTACATAAGGTTACTGGAATTCAAGTTACCTGCATAGGTTCGGCATTCTTCCAAACCATTGCTTCTGTCATTGAATTCCATACCAATCTCACCCCTTCACCGAGCCATTCTTCTGGCACATCCAGCTCTAGCCTAAACCAGTGCGTATTCCATCTGTCAACAGAATATTTAAACACGCATTATTTATTTCGTGTAGTGCAGAACATAACATCATTATAACATTACAGCTCAAAAACTCAAATGTCTCTCACAAATTAGTAAAATTACAATAGATTTAAATGAGCTGTAGCCACTTTCAGTGTGTGAGTGTGTAGTTTTTTAATGGCACATCAGCACATAATAGGCCATTTCATCTCATAACAACACTAACTGGCTACATTTATAAAACTAATGTATAAAATCAACCTTCCAATACAAAATGCACATATCATTTTTGTTTCCAAAATAATTTCATTTTATTGTGTAAGCCTGATCTAAACAAGACAAACCTACATCATTATGTCACACTGGTGTGCTAAACATGACAGAAGATGAGACTGTGACAAAAGAAACTCCATTGCATTAACTTAGTTCCATTTCATCATCACTAATGATTATTTTCACAGAAACACATCTTGTCTACATTTACAGTTATGCTGTAAGCCTAAGTCATAAACATACGTTGGGCCAAACCACTCTCCAACACTTGTTGATGTAAAAGTTCCATCTTGCACCGCCTGCTGATAACTAATATGCCCCGGTGCTGAGTAATGGGAAATAGAACTCACCGAGATTCTCTTTGGATATAACCTGCATAAATTTCACGTCATACATATAAGAGTATAAAGCCAAATCATTATGTACAATGAAACTAACAAGATTCATTCGAAGGCAACTCACTGACCACCAACATAAGCATTCTCTCACAATAGCATCTACCAGGGAGTAATTCTAAAAAGTGGGGGGCATCTCAAACTTGGTGACACAATGCAAAATCCTGCTTGAATTTCTGCACATTTTACAATTGTTCCAAAACTGTAATATGCACAATTATACATTTAAAATTATAAGGGCTATAACATATCAAAGATTATTGTGAATTTGCAATTTTTGCAGTTACAAAAATTATTGCAAAATTAAACTGCAAAAAAAATAAACAGAGAGACAGAGAACATAATCATGGGCCTACACTAAAATGTAACAAGAAATTTGAGCTAATGCTCACAAGACGCGCGAAAGCCTATAGCAGTTCCAGTTCAGTAGTTCAGCTGAAAATTGGGGTGTTCACACTAAGTTAATATACAAATACCAAATTCTCTATCTGAATCGCATAACAATAGTTCCATGGCGCCACCTTGTGAATGATATAGAC
>Ga0209367_1002157_pt1 | contig 25636 bp, 19 predicted proteins | sample WorMetLIZISLAND2_FD_187412 | JGI IMG/M metagenome (GOLD analysis project Ga0209367, IMG submission 187412) | Marine gutless worms symbiont microbial communities from Max Planck institute for Marine Microbiology, Germany - Olavius geniculatus... ... | reverse complement strand
AAATTTTGTAACCCCCAAAAGGCACTTCCTTGCGCGAAACCGCGTCATATGAGCCATCGTGCGTTAAAATCAGTTCAGTCGTTTTTCCTGTAGAGGACGGCAAGAAAAAAAAGGGAAGGGAAGGGAAGGCACAAAAAGTCACGCAAGCGTTATATTTCACGTATTCGTGGGAAAGCCCCCCGTAAACGGATTTTCACCAAATTTTGCACATCAGGAGATATGTTGGACGTAATCATTTGTGCAAATTTTGGTGTGGAAAAATTAAGGGGTTTGGGAAATACAAAGGGTCAAATTTTGGAGTTTCCCATTGAAATGGCTGGTCACCTTTACAACAGGGCTGGCGCTACCGCGCAGCATGTGATATTTGAGCCGACGTCGCGCAATGGCGTCAAACTCCGTGCGCCGAGTAAGCGACTCGCGATGAGACGAAACCGTCGAGGCGTTTGGGTTCCATCCTATGCATTGCTTGCACCGGTTGCCTACTTGCTTGCTTAGTTTCCTTGCATCATGACAGCGTGCGTGTGGTCGACCGACTACCTCCAGCGGCTGTACACTGTAGCTTAGGCTTACTGGACGAGGACGAGTCGGTGACGGTCAAGACTGACATGGCCGTCGCCGTGGCATGAAGCTCTGCTCACACTTGCTAACGACGGGCGGCCCCATCAAATGGTCGCTCGCTACTGCATTGGTTTTGTCAACTCAAGCACCGCGCGCTGTAGGCCTAGTGATGATGTAACTGGTCTCATCACCGTCACCGCATCACTAGCGCCTCCGGCCAGCAACGTCAGCTTCATTTGACGCTAATTATATCGCCGTGACCAACTCTAGTGGCGTGATCTCGGTGGGCAATAACCGCGTGACCAGATGAGTCGGAGGAGTCGTTTGCACCGCATAACTTTCAAGGAGACTAAAATAGAGACGTGATCGCTATTTGATTTTAGTTTTTCACGACGATTTGAAATCATTCAAAAACGCCAAATAATTGATTCGAAATCAAAATCAAAATCAGGTGATTTAAAATAATTTCGAATCAAAATCACTAATCAAAAAAATCGATTTTAAATCATGATTTCAAATCGCTTGATTTCAAATCTTATACCCAACACTGCAGACAAATATACCGTTACCGGTACGCCATGAAGTCACTTACCTTGGCAGCCGGCTAAGACAAGCTTCTGATATATGTGATGTTGGCCGTGTTTGAGTACGTCGAGGAAGCACAAATAGACAGCGTCCTCCGGCTGTGAGATGACGACGTTCAACAACTCCTCAGCCGCTTCGACAGGACGATCTGTATTTACAAAAGACAGAGGCGAATTTAAGCATGATCAACATGTTCGGCCGAACAGAAGATCTTACAAAAAGAGGCCTTTGTGTTTCAGTGACATTTTCCTATCTAGCGGGCATAAAAAATTATGCAGAATTAGGCCTAATTACCCAACAGTTGTAGAACAATGTGTATTATTAATTAGGCCTACTTTAGTTGATCAATTAGGCCTAATCAAAAATTGAGAACTATGCAACTGTTTCAAAAATTGAACCTCAAAGCTCGACCGTCTGACACCCTTCCTAATGTGCACCACCTCGAGCTGGCACCCGGAAGCAGTGCCTCCGGTTGCCTCCTGTAATTGCGCCACTCTTTTAGCCAAAAACAAGAAGGCAACCTGGTGTGAGAAACTGGATTGACTGCAGCTCTTTGAATGTCAGCGCGTTGCGTTGATACATGTGAACAGCCACGCTATGTGCATCGAGACAGCCAGACAACTCGCTGTACTGCGCGCGTAGCACGTCTGAACAGTCGACACGTACAAAAATGCCGTCACGTAATCTGCGAAAAAGGCGGAGGTAAAGTAAAGTAAAGATAAAGTCTGGTACTTGCCATAGCGCTCTTTGAGTTGAACTCGTGACCAGAAGCGCTTTACAATCTCGGAAGTGGCAGCTAATCGACGTAAGCTAATGATACTAATACTATTACTAATATTAATCATATTTATATAGCGCCAATATGCGGAGCTACAGAGGCGCTGGAGGACAGTTAGACAGACGGTATTAAACAGAAACGTTTTCAAATGTTTCTTAAAAACAGAGTCGGAGTTGCTCAGTAAAATATAAAATATTTGAGGGAAGGTTATTCCAAGTAATGGTAACCAGTGAAGCTGGCGAAGAAGTGGCCTGGCATCAGACCGGCGATTTGCTACAAGTACCACACGAGCTGCGGTGTTCTGTGCTTACTGCAGCTTTTTTGTAGTCGACTCTAAAGCGCCGTGCAGTAGCGAATTGCAGCGCACTATGCGGCCATCCGTTGCTCACACTAGCGAACCGTTTTATCCGCGGTTTGCAGGTAGCGGACATACCACCGCCCTAATCAGCCACACTAGGTCTCCACAACGTAGCCCAAAAACTACTAGGCCTACTGATTCCTCACACCTTCAGCTGGCTGTGGAAGGTTGAGTTGACCTGAGCACGCAGTAGGCCCCTACCTTAGATTAGCACCTTGATTAAATCAATCAATCAAGTTATTTCAAAAAATACGACAGCAAATTTGCTAAGTTTTGAAGTGGGCTACAATAATTTTTGCAATTAAACAAAAGGCTTAAAACCGAGGGTTAAGGCGGTTTAATGAGCCGGGGCCCCGAGCTCCAAAAGGCCTCAAGCGGAACTACACGAAAGGCAAAAAATAATAGCCATAACACTTACTGAGAAAATAAAAAGCGTCAAAACTCTTGGCGACTGGAGCTCCGTGGGTCTGTAGAACCAGAACCATATGAACCGGACCCAACTGGGTTAACCGAACTTACAGCACGTACGGTCACTACCCAGATCCCTATAGCTGATTGGAGCAGATTCAGGGAGTCACTGCCCCTCCCTTCAGGAACGTCATCAAGTCATTCTTTCTCCCATTCCTTCTGCTTTTCGGGATTCGCAACTTTTCGAAGATTGTTACATCAGGGCCCCTCAGGCCTCAGAGCCTTGCTACACCACTGAATTGAATCACAAAGTTTACGCCAATACAGGAAAGCATTATTAGATAAAAACATTAATTAAAGTCGAAATTACACTTGTATGCATTACTGTCAACAATGATGTACAACCTGAGTGGGTTTTGAACTGAAGTTCGGTGTAGATATGCTCCTCGGTCAGACCAGAACGATCCAGTTCTTCATAATCAACACTCTCTGCAACATCATCGTCATCATCATCATCATTATCAAGGCTGTATTTTGTCAGCTGGTTTGCCCCAATTTCCTAAACAGCTGACCCCACCAAGAAGTCCATAAAAGTAAGCCTCTATAAAAGGGGGTTCAACTCCAACCCTATTCCCAAATTCTCTGTTTTTACATGAATATGGATAAAGTAGGGCCTAATAATAAATTATTTCACTGTCATTATCATTACCTTGATTGCACTGCCTGGTACATAAACTCACAAAGCAAACGTCCAAACGACGGTGTATAGCCAGTGCTATCTGAGCGTGCATGTTTAAGTACGATACCGCACTCTCTGTGGTGGTATAAACTCGTACTGCGTACATGCTTACTCACTCCACCCGCAGTGCAGTATCTGGTATAGGCCTACACATTGCTTGGTAACAGAGGTAAACATTTTGCCCAGGGTTGTTGCCTGGCAGTGTACCAGCCGAGAGTCGAACCAGCGACTTCGCGATCACTAGGCCCTATAGTTGGAGTCCGACACACACACTATACCGTTTGCACTAACATCCTAGTTTTTACGCGCGAAAGCAGCTACTGCTTTAGCGTGTCTTAGCCATCGCAATTCTGTCCGTCCGTCTGTCTGTCCGTCCGTCCGTCTGTCACACAGGTAGATCACTCAAAAACGGTGCAAGCTAGGATCACCAAATCTGCACAGTCGGCTGCCTGGAAGAATCTAGTTTCACGAACCTAAAGCTTTTTTATAAATTCGAAGCGGGTCACTCCGAACGAGCGCGTTAAGTGAGAGGGGAGGGGTGAAAAAATTAGCAATTTTCAGCCAATAAGTCGCTGTATCTCAGTAACGGTGCGAGATGGGGCCAAGATTACTATTAATCACTAATGGGAAGTCGTACACTGGCTTTTAATTGGCGCCAAATTCAATGACCTTGGATGACCTTGAACGCCAAAATAGGGGTTTTTATGGATTTTGGGGGCGATTTGGTGCTGCGACACAGTTTTCAAGAGCGAATTGCGCCGAAATCAATTGAGACAGACATAGAGAAGCTGCATATCAAATTTTTATCATTGAACGTAGATTTTGACGGTTCAAGTATCGACTTTCTAGGTTCAAGGAATCCTGCGCACGACGGCATCAAAGAGCGGTATTTCCGTAAAGTCGTTATTTTACCGTTGTTGACCAGTCTCTCGTGAAAACGGTTGCAGATAGGCATGGGCATGCTGCCTATTGCAACAAGCACTATGACGAGTTTTTCAGTCGTATCAGCATCGATGACTTTGAAAGACCCTAAACTTCAAAAATAAGGGGTTTTTATTGATTTTGCGATCTTCGCCTGCAGCACACACTCCAAAAATGAACTGCGACGAAATGGTTTGAGATAGACTGACATTTTGCGAACAGAAACTGCTATAGGCTTTCGTGCGTCTCGTGAGCATTAGCTCAAATTTCTTGGATTTACTCGACAATAACAGAACAATCAACCAATAATAGTTTGCAGCGATACAGTTTACGTGCCAGGCAGGCTATCAAAGCACTTACGACTGCAGTCTTGGAACAAATCCTATAGCCATAGGCGGAGACTTAGGAAAAAAGAGAATCGTCGCTCAAAATAATTAGGTAGAGAAAACAAAGGCGCTTTAATCCCCTCTATATAGTTAGAAAATAACATTGCAAATTGCGATAATATTTACGCGGTCTGTATTTCGAGGAGTAGCACAAAGTGATAGATAGCCCTATATATCTTTCTTCCACGACAGAAACATCTTGTCCAAAACAGTGAATTCAAAAAAGTTGTGCTGTTCATTTACTGGCAATAAACATAATTAATCACATTTGCGCGCATCAAAAACGGCTCCACAACTTACAGTGATAGGTATTATTTCAATGTAATTAATTAGAATTAGCGATTTGGCTAAAAGGTACAAAGTGTAGCCTACTTCTGCCGACGTTGACGTGAAGTCAGAGTGCTGGATCAAAGATAAAGATCGAGCAGCTTCTAAAATAAACAAGAAAAGCCCTGCTAACGCACAGGGGAACGCGCAACATCGGTGCACCGTAGTGCGCTAGTGATCCGTAGTCTTTATCCGTTGATCTCATCCGTACGGTTTTCGGTATGGCTACAGTTTCAAAAAAAGCCCAGTAAAACAAAATCAGTCGCCAAAGGACGCCAGACGACCGGTGGCTAAATATGTATAGTGTTTTACTTGTTACCATACGTAGTCGCAGAATCAATAACATACCAGCAGCAGTTGTCGGTGGATTCTCATAAACTCCTTCCTGTTCGAGCTCTCGTTTCTGTGTCGCTGCCGTTACCTGCTCGGCGACCCTCAGTCGGTCTTGTACGACTAACAACTGTCTCCTCGTATCACTCAGCTCATGCATCAAAGCTCGTTTTGACGCAAGCTCAGCGTTGAAACTTCGAGGCGGTGGCAATGGTGGCGGTTTTGCTGGTTCATCCGGTACCGGTAGCAATCGTTTCAGTTGATCGTTTGATTGTATGGGACCGACGTTTTCTTGCTGTAATTTGTCGATATCGCGCTTTAGCCGATCCTCGATTTCGGTATTTGGTTCCATTTCAAACAGGTATGTCGGTATTTAAGTGCTAATATATCTTGCATGGACGAAGGCCCAAGTATTGTCGTCACAAAAGAGTTGCGTCCTGCAGTTTATGCTGCAATTTTTCGATTTCACGCTGTAACTGCTCATCGATTTCAGTAGGCCTACTTGGTTCCATTTCACAGCGAAACAGAATCGATTGCGATACGATAAATACGACTGTAGTAACCCTCAGCAAGCCCACTCTAGCTGTAGGCCTATACCTACGTAGCCTATCCTATAGCCTATAATCATACCGAGCATTAAAAGCTAAATTCCATCACCTTGATTTCACGCGTAGGCCTGACTTCCAGTGGCGTCGTGATGACGGAATTTTTCTATTGTCGGAAAAATTTCTTATTAGAATACAAATTGCAGCTGGAAATCCCTATTTACGGGAATTTCGGGAGGCAGAATATTGGGGTTTTGAGCGCCCGTAATCTCCACCAGCTGTAGGAAATTTGCAGCTGTCTGCTGGAGAAGAGTAGCTTCCTGCAGGGACGTCGAGAGACGACAGCCACAGCGGAGCTCTGGAAAAACATTCTATCTCCCATGGCCCGTCTAGAAAGAAAATTTTTAAAATGGCGCATTCTGGTGTACGCTGTACTTTTGAGCGACGGCGGGGCTCCCAAACGTCGCAGGTCCAGGAGCCCGAGAAAAACTTTTTCCTCCTCCCCTTGACGGATCTGACTTCCTGTCCTCAACATTTGTCTTAATTTAATCCACGACGACGCTGTTCCCCGCCACTTGACGTCGACGACAAAGTTTTTCTAACGAGTTAAGTTTCCTTGTCGCTCACGCACGTCGGGAGAATAGCATGACGAAATGGAATTCCAGCATGCACAATAATAGTTCTATAAATAGGGGCCACATAAGCTGGCAGCATTTTTTATAAGGCATCGCCGTATCGATACGCTCGAACGCGTCTAGGGCTGTAACCAGACTATTCGTTTGATTTGCTAAACGTTATTTAAATGTCTGCCATTTTCGGTTAGGCTTAAACTATTAGTTGATTTGCCAAACGGTTAACCGATAACGGAGGTAATCCGTTTAACCCTTGAGGCTAATCCCTTATCATTCCGGATTTTCGACATGTCATGGTTGCATCGAATGGTCGACAAAATTTAATAGTTTTAGATGTTCTGTGCGTTGTGGAATTACCGGCTGCCTTTAAGAACGACATAGGCCTACATACAAGTATTTGCTAAAACAGTAAAGTTGTTACAACTTTCGGTTAATTTTGGCCGCCATCTTGGACATCGATGTAGGCCTACGTCACAACTTCCTCACTGTCTCTTCCCTCCCTATGTCCCTTTCTTGTTTTGCCACTCTTCCCCAATATCCAGTTTGGTGGCATGGTGAGGTCTGTAAGCTTTCCAATGGGATAGCACAGAGACCCAGCTGCAAACGTATTTTTTACACAATTATTTTGGGCTCTCATAACTCGTCTTCTGTTCGTTCACGCGTAATGCAAGTGACTTTTAAGTTTAATTTACAGGCGAAGGAAAATATGCTTAAAGACAAATCTGACTCGATTCGATTCACATTTTTGTGCTGTGCCAGTCTTGGATTTTTTCGTGTGTTATTGCTCCAAACTCGTGTGTTGGAAATGTTTCTGACAAATATTATTAAAATCTGCTTATCTTTGTTCAAGGTACGATCAATAATATGTTGGGGATGTTTTTCAGGTTTTCTGTTTATTTTAACACATATTTCGCTTGATCTGCTTTCCCTAGGCAGCGCAGAAGCATACATTAGATGAAATGAAAACTGAATGTCGTTTAATGGCAAGTTGTGTCAAGAATATTCGTACCAAAAATTATTAAAATCTGTTAATTGATTTTCAAGTTACAGTCGAAAATGTCCGGGATGTTTTTTGAGACAGAGTGTACAGGGTGGGTCAAAAAATGGCACAGTTTTTTTGTATACTTCATAACTTCACCAAATATTAACCGATTTTCAAAATTCTTTCACTGTCAGAATCAGGAGACAGTTTGCAATAAAACTCTCACTATAAATCCTACCACACCCTAAGTGTGTCACTACACTACCTTGTGAAATGTCAGTGTCTTAAAAATAACAATTAAAACAAGACGACTTTTGCAACAACACATTTTAAAAAATTAACAACAGACACAACGCGCTTGTTGTCTCAGTTATTGTCTAAAAATCACATCTTTACAGTTTTTACATCAAATTTCCAATGTGTCCGCTTTGCTGCTGGACGACGCATCGAAACCGGCGACGCCACTGACCAATGGCGCGATCAACTAAACGCTGCAGCACTTTGCCCCACTCAGCGACAATGGTTTTTTTTTTAGCTAATTGACTGTCGTGAATCGTCAACATTGATAGGCCCTCTGTTGAAGGGCATCCTGAACAGCATAATCAAATGAATTTAAGTCTGAGTTGTTTCCGGGCCACATGCCAGGCTCGATCAACGTTGATCACGCAACCGGTCAGTAGCGTTGCAGGCTTGAGTGCGTCATCTGATATTTCACGAGATAGTGTAGCGACAGATTTGAGACGTGGTGGGATCTGTAGTGAAAGTTTCATTACAAATTATTGTCTCCTGATTCTGAAAGTGAAAGAATTTTGAAAATCGGTTAATATTTGGTGAAGTTATGAGGTATACAAAAAACTGTGCCATTTTTTGGCCCACCCTGTATAATTGTCGTTTTATTATTTAAATAATCATATTTCAATAACGTAAGCTTCGTTTGATTTAATTTTATTGCCATTGTAGTTGTCTTTTTAAAAGCTTTAAGTTGATATGTTATATGCCTGTTTCCACACAATAATTTTTTTTGGATTTTTGCAAAAAAATGTCGTTCTTACATAGCCATAACTTTTTTGTTCAAGGCGGAGTTTAGCAGACTTTTGACATTTCGTTGCGGACACTATGCCGATGTTTTAGGCAAATTTTTAGCTTTGTGGTATTTTTTCCGGGTTCATGCCTTTTCGGATTAATTTGGCTTGACTAGTCGGCTTATCGACGCGTCAACTGCTAGGCTATGCTTACCATGCACCGTCGACAAAATAACAGCTGCACGGTTTTCGTCTCGTTTAGTCGAACAATTTTGGTTAACGTTTAAATGACGGTGTTTCTAAGAACGGTCTCCGGCGAACAGACAGCAAAATACGCCCATCATTGATTTATTCGCACAGCTTTTCAGACCGTGTCGTTGGCCTAAACGCCTAGCTTGCTATAGTCTATGTGAATCGATTTCATTGGTTATAGTCGCAATGAATGCAGCTGCGGCGTTTTTGGACAAAAATTTTCCGAATTCCCACGAGAATTTTTTTCCATGAAACGGAAACTTAGACGAGCTTAGGTAGACCTATTTAATTTAGGTGCAATAACCCCAGAAAAACCCAGAAGTTGCTTCTGCGTTGCATGCTGTCGATTGTTATTGGAAGCTCTTGGATCGACGGGGTCGTCTTGACCGCCGTTGCACACTCGTCGCATGAGTAGGCCTTACTAGCCTAAGTAATATTTTGGTAGGCTATATACGGCAGTTAGTAGAACATCAGTGTTTTGCAATAATTGTCACACGGTTTTATGTTGTCAGTTTTAGGCGCGACAACAGAAGCTGTTATAGAGCGTCTTAGCCATCGCAAATAATCTGTCTGTCCGTCTGTCTGTCAGTCTGTCCTTCCGTCACACGGGTGGATCAGTCAAAAACGATGCAAGCTATGATCACCAAATCTTCACTGTCAGCTGCGTGAGTAGTAATAAGACCTTCAAAAAGCTTAAAGTGAAATAAGAGTTCAAAAACACCAAACTGAAATGCCGATTCAGAACCAGCACAGTCGGCTCACCCGACCTGCGACGCAGTGAAGCGTGCTAAACTTGTCATACGCGTTGACAACGCCGGCGCTCACTGCAATTTTATGCAGTCTAATACAGCGACCTAGTAATTATCTCTGTATGGTGCCATGCACATAACTGCCATGTATTTCTCGCCCATGGCCTCCGTATAAGCGCTGTATAATTATAATCCCTGCACAGTAACTCATTCTCCGTCTTGTCGTGACCTATACACTTGCCGATTTTTATCAGCCCTTGCCGTCACCTGTGTCAAGTTTTAAAAACGCGATTTATATTCCCGTACGACGATGCATAACGCCGTATAATTTGCCTAGTAACCTCAGTCGTCACATATACATAATGCCACTTTACCGTAATTATACAGAGCTCGTATGTCGCAGATGTCTTTATTTTATTTTATTTTTGCTATTGGTATCCCATTTATTTATTATTATTATTATATGTTTTTTTTTAAAATTGTGTTTATTTTATTTGTTTTAACCCGTTAATTTTCCAAAAGGGGCGCATTTACGGTCACAAGACTTGTACTTTTTAACTTTATTTTTTTTTAAATATTTTTATTATTCTGCGTTCACGCAAGCGACACGGAGGGTTGCCTGGCGTGTTCTGGCACTTGCGAGCACAACCACGACACCATTCCGTTTGGTGTTGGACTTCGCTGGACTATATCCTGGTTCGTCAAACCGATCGGAAAGATGTGCTTCTCACTAGAGTTATGCGTGGGGCCGAGTGCTGGACAGACCATAGACTGGTTCGTTCGACTGTCCGCTTGCAAATTCGCCCACTAGCTCGCAAGCACAAGCCGAAAAAAGACTGAACGTCAAGGCGTGCCAGGTGCCTTCAGCCGAGAAGCTTGCCACCATCCCAGATATCGATACTTCGTCTATCAGAGACACTGCCACACTCACGGATGATTGGGCCTCTATCAGTAACTGTCTCAAGGAAGCCTCTCTGAAAACCCTAGGACTCAGTGACAAAAAGCATCAAGATTGGTTTGATGACAACAATGGTGCTATTCGCGAGCGAAGCTTGTAAATCATGGGCCAGCTCGTTCATACTGGTGAGGCTTTCGTTTCTGCACGACATCGTCGCTTCGGACTATATGATGAAGGATGGGCACAGCCGTGGATATGGCTCCGAGTGCTGACACTGGTCCGTCGCTTTGTTCACCGAAGCACCAAGGCTCATCCAGCAACGACAACGCCGATGCTGATTCGCCACACGAAGTACCATGCAGAAGCCCGTCAAAACTATGTCAACCCTGGTGCTGGCTTGCCTATCCGAAGCGCCGACGTTTGCCCGAACAACGACGAAGACGCTGACGTATCTCCGCTGACCCGCAACAGAGGCGTTCGTTACGACAATTAAGGAGGAGATCCGAAGCCGAGGTTTGAAGGCGACAACCGATGGTGATAACGACAACGACTGATACTGATGGATTCACTGGTGATGCAAGCACCAGCCACTGACGAAGGCGGAAGGACGAATACGATTCCTGCTGGTGAGTGGAGACGAAAACTTTGCCGGATAGCATGCTGACGTCGGTTTGGAGACGAAAACCGACGGTCAACCAGCAGATGTACGTCTTCGTCTGGAACCCGTGGAGTCTGTCGATCCGAAGGACATCTGCAGCTGTTCTTCGTGATCCGGACTTCGTACCGACGACTACAGATATCCGACGCAGATACGTCTACGCACCTGGAGCGTTGGCACCCAACATCTACCCACATCTTCGCTCCACATCTTCTTCGACGTTCTGTCTTCAGCTGATTCCCGAAACCTAGCATGTAGGCCGACACCGCCGACGAAGACCGCTGGAGCTGGAGTTTCGTCGTATTCTGCAACCATTGATCGCGCCGTGAACATTTCGAATTTCGTAGTTATTTCATTTCATTTTATTTTTATGTTTTCGTACAAAATAGGCAAATAGCTAAAGCTCGGCCCGTAGATTCTAAGATGTATAGGCTTAGCCAAGGATAACCTGCATGCGCACGAAGACATTTTACCCCTGGCTGTTGTACTTGTTATGAGGTTTTCGCTATTACTAATAAAGTATTTAAAATAGCCTAGGTTTAAAATTTGCGGGAGGACGAAGTCAGTTAAGGTCAGTTAATGTTACCATATTAAGGAAAGTTCGTATCTGTTTTGGCTGCTTTGGAGCGGGCCAACTGTCGAGATTTCATCACAAATGACCAGTGGTCTCCAAATTCGCCGAATATAAACCCAATGCTCTATCGCGTGTGGGGTGCGATGTTGGAGGCTTAGGCCTACTGCAAGTTTAAGACAAGGCCATGGGCGGCTGCGTTTAGGCCACGCTATTATTTTAATTTCTAGCGCCAAAATGACTGCGGGCTGCGGCGTGCACGATTCGTGTCCGATGAATCGTCAATATTTACTTACTTCATTATCATGAACATTTCAATTTCAACTACAAGTGAACTTTTGGCGCCGGCGTTTACTTAATTGACATTACTATTTCTGGTTGGAAGTTGAAAAATGGAATCTTGCGGCATTGATGTAGGCGAGTACTGCAGAGAACTAAATGATATAATCACTGATCGCAGACCTATGATTGAGCGTTATTTTGTCAGGAGATACAAATTCGGTATTTGTATTTTTGGCTGTTATCATCATCATCATCAGTTTTATTTCAGGCACTTGGCCCACATACACATAAAACATACAGCAAAGCATATACAAGAAACACACAGTAAATTCGTCCAAAACTAGAACTGCAGGCATGTCAGTGTTTAACATGAAAAATGGACGAGCCCATCCCTCCTTTCATTTTCTCTATTTTCCTTACTTCATTTGCCTTTCTTTCCTTATCCCGTTTCTTCCCCTTTTCCTTTGCCCACTCTTTCCAAAAAATTCAGCTAGCAGGTCAGTCGGGGGTGGAGCATTGCAATCAGCACATTTCTGTATATTTCAAGCCCAGAAATTGCCCCTGATGAAAACGATTTAGCATTGCTGCAAAGGGAAAGATCATAAAAACGAGGTCAGTCTGAAATGTGTGAGAGATACGGTTTAGGTCCACTTCACCAAATACCAGTTTGCTAAATTCCAATTCGGTGAATTCAAGTTTGTTAAATCCCGAATTACCAAACCCCATTTCCTAACCCTAACACTAACTCCTTTTGCTGAATCCCAAATTGCTGAATTTCGGTTCGCAAAATGACATTTGGCGAGGTTGAATTTCATGATTCAGGATTCGTAGAATCAGGAGGTATACCATTATGTTGGCATGCGTTGTAATTGCAGTTTTCTTTCATTAAAAAGGTTAGAAACGTGTGTATTAACACTAATTTACTTGGTTAATCAACAACTTTTAACCAAAAATAATGATGTTCCGATAAGGAAGACTTGCCGTGTAAATTAACTGAAAATGTACGAGGGGCATTCAATAAATTCCAGGACTGTAAGCACATAGTGACTGTTGAAAACCAAAACTATTACTAGAAGTACGGGGCAGAGCCCAACATGAGGCCGCCTGGCACTGTAAGTCCAACTGGGGAAAAGTTTGGGGGTTGAAATTCCCCTCGCAGCAAAGTTACGTGGCCTGAACTCCAACACATTAGCATACACAGAACGCGCATTGTCAACTTAGGGTGGGTCAACATCCGCCCCTATAACGTTTTTGTTGATGGACCAAAGTTTACCAAATTTTCTTTGCCCAACACGGGAGAGGTGGAAGTTGATCAAGTTTGTTTCCGGTTGTTGATATCTTGATCCATTTCACAGATATTCACGGCCAAAGTCTAAAGTTGTCTAAAATTGCGCGCACAGTCGATTTTGGGTGGGTACACATAGACGAATGTAACTTTGCTGTTAGTGGACGTAAGTTCGCCAAATTTTTTTGGTTCTACTCAGAAATGATAGATACTGATTAAGTTTGTTTAAGATTGTCAATATCTGGACTGTTCCGGAGATATTCGCGATCAAAGTCGACAGTTGTACAAAATCACGTCGAATTTTGGACGTTTTTTGCTTTCCCAAATTATAGGGGGGGGCAGAGCCCCCAAAATTTGTACCCAAGTTTTTAACCCCACCTCATGGTACATCACGTGGCTAAGTTTCTTAGGGCTACACCGCCTTCCCCAAAGTTATTGAAGCCCATATGCTGAATTTTAAGCCAATTTTTGACCACCTTTGAAAAAATGTTGGGGTAACCCCCATCCCCAGTGGGGTGTGCGCTAGCAAGCCTTGATCATTCTCTAGCATGTGTAAAAATTTTGGGGCGCAGCACCCCTTAGAGGCCAAAGTACATGGTCTTTCGAAAGAGTAGGTGGGTAAACATTAGCTGCGTACATGCTGTGGTTAGTGGACCAAAGTTCACCGAACATTTTTCATCTAATGCAGAAGGAATTGCAGTAGATAACTTAGTTACCGATTTTGAATGTCTATCCGTTCCAGAGATATTCACGCTCAAAGTCTGAAGTCATGCAAAATGGGCCAAATTTTGCATGTTTTGGCCCTCAAAAATTTTTTTGAAGGGGGGCAGGCCCCTAAATTTTTAGACTGGATTATAAAATTGTACATGTTTCTGACCATGTAGCAAAATTTCGAGGTGATCGGTCGAGGGACCTCGGAGATTCAGTGGCGAAAAAAATAATAAATAAACAGCAGTAAAACGTAAGGTCTTCCGAACAATCGTTCCGGGCGGCCTAATGAAGTTGTACACCGTACAGCCACTACTGTACATCACTCAACGAGGTTTCATTTATGACCTCACGCTGTAACGTCATTATTATTAAACTATAAATGACAGGCGTTGACGTTTGGCATGTGCAAAGAATAATCATAAAATTTTCTAGTCGCAGAAGGCGTAGAAAGTGCTGAAATTTATTGCAGATTATTTGCAGTAATTAGGAGTGACACTTTATCACGTTTGACAGTATTTGAATAGTTTGCCAACTTTTGCAGCGATCATCAATCAGGTAGTGATGATGTCAGTGTTGGAGCACTCCTTACGGCAAAAATGGTCAGCTGCAGACAAAGCATGCTCTGGTTTACTTGGAGAGTTGTTCTTGCAGATTTTTTGCTTGAAGGACATACTGTGAATGAAAAAATATTATTGTGCATTATTGTCCAATTGATTACGACCAGCAATTTGCAGCAATTGACCAGGTTTGCTGCAGAAAGGTGTCATTCTTTAAAATGTCAGTGCCCCATCGTGCAGTTGACCCATTAGGCAGTTAAGAAAATTGATGAGATGGGCTGGAAACTGCTACAGCATTTGCCATACAGCCCAGACTTAGCGTGAAGTAATTTTCATTTGTTTGGACCACAGAGCAAATTACTTGGAGATATTAAGTTCAAGAATGATGAAGATCTTCTACAGCATTATGTCCAGAAATTGGTGCCAACAAAAAATTAATGCTACGGGTTCCAGCTGACTTGTAGAACAACGGGATCATTGCAGTGAACTGCAGGAAGAATATGTTGAAAACTAACATAACTGTCAGAAATGTGTGATAGTAAATTACTGTCGTTGTTCTGGAATTTATTGAACGCCTCTCGTATATGACCAACTCAAATGGACTGTATGGACATCTGAATGAAGGCACAAAGGCTGTATATGCAGCACTTCGATCTTATGTATAGATTAAGACTTTCAGTTGCTGATATTTTTTAGCTTGATTATCACCAGATATTTCCTTTAATCTCTTGATTAGCCGTGCTGTGATTGTAAAGTTTTTTTTTTTTAAAATAAGTTCATGGTCTGAGCATTAACAGCAGGTGGCAAAGAATTCCATCTCTATCGCACATACCATAAAATACTTATGACATACATTATACTACCAACAGTAAGTTATTATTTGTATGATACATGGATTTAGCAGTGACTTTGACTGTGTTATTTCAGATGCCAGGGAACATATGCAAGAAGATTTATGCATTCTTGAACATTCTAACAGGCACAGTACAGTAATTCTTGCATTCCTCACCTTCATCAATTGCGACGTGGTTGGGCACCTTGTTGTAGTAAACAATAAGACTGATAGCAACAGTCGTAATATTATTATTAGCAGTTGTGTGTATTGATACTAATACAAATACACAAATTTTAAAGCACCATATGTGGAACAGACTGTACTGTGATTAAAGGCCAAGTTGCATAAAAACGATATTGGCTAAAGTGTAGAATGTGTGTAGGATGTAACACTAATTAGTAATGTGCTGATAAATTGTAACAAAAACATCGCTTTGAAGTCTTTGAAGATAAATTTGTTGTGCCAGCCGAACGCACCCGAACGTGCCATAGTATTGATGACGTCACTTTCAGTACGCTTGGTTGACAAACTGAAATTCTCATTTGAAAACATATTAAATCCATCAGTTTTACTCACAGTGATGTCACATTTAGAGCACTTAATGACGCACGTGACATTACATCATCTGTTCACTACTAGAGGTGTGCTATTTGTAATTAATGTTGTTTTTTAGTGGGCTAACTATTGATGAAACAGTTGTCTTTTTTGATGCTATTTGGCCATAAATTAAGCTGCATTTGACCTCAAGGCAATGCAGCTAGTTAGGAACTCTGCTGCAAGTGACATCACTTCCGAAAATGGCTGAAGCTGTTAAAAGGGAAAGTTGGAGCAGTTTGAACCTTAATTTTACGGTATTAAGATGTATTAGCAACCAGAAGATTAATGAATATTGATAAATTATCATGCAATGAAGCCAATTAGCGCTTTATAACAGTTATGTACAAGAAATTTGAGCTATTGCTCACAAGACACGCGAAAGCCTGTAGCAGTTCCTGTTCGCAAACTGTCAGTCTATCTCCAACCATTTCATCGCAGTTCATTCTTGGAATGTGCGCTGCTCCCAAAGATCGCAAAAATCAATAAACCCCTTATTTTGGAAGTTCAGGGTCTTTCAAAGTCGTCAATGTTGATACAACTAAAAAGCTCGTCACTAGCGCTTGTTGTGATAGACAGCATGCCCATGGTGATCTGCAACCGTTTTCATGAAGGACTGTCCAACAACGGTAAAATAACCACTTTTACAGGGGTACCGCTCTTTGATGCCCTCGTGCACAGGTTTCCTTGAAACTAGAAAATCGAGACTTGGACCGTCGAAATCTACATTATCTATGCTGAAAATTTCATACGCAGCTTGCCCATGTCTGAATCAATTTATTTTGGTGCAATTCACTCTTGAAATGTGTCTCACAGTGCGAAATTGCCAAAAAAATCCATTAAAACCCCTACGTCGTATTTTGGCGTTGGAGATCATCTAAGGTCATTGAATTTGGTGCCACTCGAGAGCCAGTGTACGACTTCCTATCAGTGATTAACCTAGTGACCTAGGCCCTATCTCGCACCGTTACTGAGATACAGTGACTTATTGGCTAAAAATCGCAAATTTTTCCTAACCCCTCTTGTTTAGCACCCTCGTTTGGGGTGACCCCCTTCAAATTTGTGGAAAAGCTTTACGGATTCTGAAACTACAGTAGAGTCTTCCAGGCAGCCGATGGTGAAGATTTCGTGATCCTAGTTTGCACCGTTTTTGACTGATCCACCCATGTGACAGACAGATGGATGGACGGACAGACAGACAGAATTGTGATGGCTAAGACGCGCTAAAGTAATTGCTGCTTTTGTGCGTAAAAATGGTGCAACATGGCCTTCAAGTTACATTTTGTCATTTAATAGCATAATGTTGCATATATTTGTAATAACTGTGTTTACAGCAATTTTTGTTATTTTTTTACAGAATATGTGTTGTGACACTGGCCAACTGTCATCCCATTGTATGTGAAAAGAAGAGAATTACAAAGATTAAATTCCTCTTTGACCTCAAAGTAAGTATGCATTCCAAGTAGAATGAACCTAGCCAAATGTTGGATTTTTCTGCTACATAACACAAAAATTAAACTACAACAAGTGCAAAAAACAAAAAGTAATTTGTGATGCATATACTCCCTTTAGCTACAGCATTATTATCAATGTGTCTATGTTGCATGTAGACAGGACGGCAGTATGTCAGCGAGAACAGTCGTCTGTGCAATATCACCTGTGAAGATGGCTGTGTCTACGGTGTGTCCTCACCAATACGAGCCCAGCTGATTGAACTTAATGACAGGCTGCTCTCTGAGCCACAGCTCCTTACCGACAAAGCATGTTTATTTTGTGGTTTTATATCGTGGTTGGTCCAAACAGTGGCACCCTGTTGGCACTTGAATTTGCTTGTTTTTTAGATGCATTATATTTGCAATTTTTTCTTTTACTCGTGTTATCATTTTCATTATATGTCATTTTCATTACATTTGTGTTTAAGGCAAGTATTTAGTAACGTTTAGGCTATGTTCTGTGTGTCTTCATACTTCTGAATGGTTCATGACAACACTACTACTGAGGAGAGTTTAGGCTTGTTTAGATTATGTACAGTATATACACCATGGGCCATAAAACGTGGAACTTTACTTTTGTCCAATTATCAGCCGATATATAAAAAAAAAATTTCACTGGCACACTCTGAGGACAATATGCAGTAATGTGATTATTTTATATCCCACCACACCATAATGTGTCTTTACACTACCTTGTGAAGCTTAAATGTAAGAAAACCTAACAATAATAACAAACATTTAAGTAAATGAAAAAAACATCTCAGACCAACATTGCGGTGAATGATCCGTATGATGCTAGACTGTGTTAGACCCACACAGTCTAGTGTTATACGGATCATTCACCGCAATGTTGATCTGAAGTGTTTTTATTCAATTTTACCTAAATGTTTGTTTGTTATTATCATTATACATGTACATGCATATTCATTCATATTTCACAAGGTAGTGTGGAGATGCATTTATAGTTTGGTGAGATGTATAATAATCACATTATTGCAAATTGTTCGCCGAGTGTGTCAGTGAAAGAATTTTGAAAATCGATCATTAATTGGCAAAGATATGGACAAAAGTAAAGTGCCACGTTTTTTCTGGCTCACCCGTTTGTATGGCCCACCCTGTATGTATGTGTTTAATCATGTTTGAGTGTACGTTGTCTGTGTTTGTGTCTGTTCTGTAGCCAAGCACTGAAGGGTTTGTGGCAATGTTGTTACCAAAGAAACAGGAACAAAGCTCAGAGATGCAGAAGTTGACATCTTCTGATGCATATCAACAGTTGCTGATAGAAAAACAGAAAGACAGCATCGATAGCTGATTGAAATGTTAAGCGCTGAAAATCCCTGTGTTTCCGGTTGCAGTCTGGTGAAAAAAGTAAGATGGAAGGGTGGAAAAGGACATGCCATATTAAACAGCAACTCATAAAAAACAAGAAATCTAAGCTAATGCTCATGAGACACGCAAGAGCCTATAGCAGTTCCTGTTTGCAGGTTGTCCGGTCTATCTCCTTCTATTTCATCGCAGTAAACTCTTCTGCAGCCGAAAATCGTTAAAAAATCACTAAAAACCTCTATTTTTATGCTTCATTGTCATTCACGGTCATCGATGTTGATATCATTAAAAAGCAGGTCACTAGTGCTGTTATGATAAGCAGCATGTATTTACCTATCTACAGCCATTTTTACACTAGACAAGCCAATGGCAGAAAAGCAAGCACTTTTAGGGGGTACTCTTCTTTGACACCCTCACGTGCAGGCCTCTTTGAACTTTGTGCTAGACGAGCCAATCGCTAGACCCCTGAGCTAGCTAGCCATGAATTTCATGGCCAGCTTAGCATTTTCACAGCCAAGGTCCCGGCTTAGCCGCAGTTTTCTAGGCGATGGCGGCTTACCATTTTTGCTACATTCCTGCAGATTTGTGCAGTTTTTGATAGAATGTCAGAAAGCTTTACTAAGACATCATACACAAACTGTTTGATAACAGAAAGATAACTTAAGTGTCAAAACATTTCTGTTTATAAGCACAGTTTTCGAGTCACTGGGCAGAGAGAGAACCAAACTCCAAAACCAGTAGCCCAAATCAAGTAAGTAAATAAGTGTCAGAAATACTAATTGTAGAACTTATTCTAACTTCGCACAAACCGATATTAGCAATTTTTTCTCGGCTAGCCACAATTTTCGCGACAGCGGCGGCTTAAAATTTTTGTGGCAGGGTCTCGGCTTAGTCGCAATTTTGGCGGCTACGGGGGCTTAGCAAAATCACAGCGAAGCGGCGGTGGTTCAGTCAGCGGCTTAGGGGTCTACCAATAGCAGTGAAATAACATCTTTTTAGGGGGTGCCCCTCTTTCTCCCTTTCGTTAAAGGGGAACCCCCTGACCCAGCGGCACAAAATTTTGCCACTAAATACTATAATCTATCTATCTCACTTGGGCTTGAATCGGTAACGGTTGTGCCAGACAGATCGACAGACACCAAGATAGACAGAATTACCATAGCTAATAGTGTGTAACAAAGTGACATACTGAATAGCGCATAAGAAATAAATTTAAAATACTGTGCTGCATAACAGACTAGGTGCGAACAGTTTTTCTGACCTAAATTATGAAAAACCACCAATAAGGTCCAATAAAATTTTAGAGACAGCAGTTTTTTAGGGATGGATGGCAACTGAAAGCACATGAATTTTTTGTGCCTTAATGAAATGTTAATAAGAGAATCAAAAACAGAATGCTATTTTTCAATTCCTGTGTACATTTTAAATCATCATCATCTCCATATTGCGCTGAACAATAAATTACACCTCGGTGGAGCTGACGGGCTTTTTTGTATAAACTCTTTTTACATCTGATAATTTTCATCATATATGTCAAATCCTATGATATCACATCACATCACTTGCTATGGCACCCCTTATCTGTAGCACAGGGGCGCCACAGCGTATAAAAATATCAGGCCTATACTAAAACATGCAGTAAGAAAACAAAAATGCGATAAAAACCAAAATCAATAGTCAGCGGAAGACACATAACAAAACTTTAAAAACTTATAATGTGTTATCGAAATGCTTATTATATAAGTGAGTTTTTAGATGTGATAGAAAACCTTTTATACCTAACTGCCAAGTAAAATGTGATTCTGTTGAAAAATGACTTTCTAACATGACCGCCTACCGATTTTTCAGCATTAAAAATGTTCAAGCTAAAAACTAAAAATGCTATTTTTTTTTATTTTCAAAAACCGGTTACCACATTACTGCTGATGGCGTCACAGTGACGTTTTGATAAACAGTAATTTATTTTGTTTATAAATTATCACTTAATTATCGTTCTTTTAAAGCAATCGCCGGCTGCTCACCGGGTTCATCTTCCAGCAGGATGGCACGCCTGCACACAGTGTGCAGCGCACAGAACGGGCTGCGGGCCAACTGTTCAGATTTCATCACAAAGGACCAGTGGCCTCCAAATTTGTCCAATGTAAACCCAACAGACTATCGCATGTGGGCCCTGTGGGGTGCAATGTTTAAGGCTTACTTCAAGCTTAAAGCAAAGCCGAAAACAATCGCCGAATTCAAGGAAGCGCTTCAGGTTATTTGGAGCAACCTGCCACAAGGACCGATCAACAAGGCTGTGAAAGACATATCAAAGTATGCGACTGAAGGCTTGTGTTGGAGCTTGTGTCTGGTGGTGGACACTTCGAATATTCACACTGACAATGAAATTTTGGCATCTGATCATTAGTTAACTGTGTTGTTTCAACGATGTTATTGCATTGGTGTAGTAGCTTGAACATTTTTAATGCTGAAAAATTGGTGGGCGGTCATGTTAAAAAGTCTGTAACTTTGTTGTTTTTCAACAAAATCACATTTTACTTCATAGTTAAATGTAGAAGGCTTTATTCAATAAAACGGTAAAATTTCGAATTAAAATTCCAAATGGTTGCTGAGAAAACAGCAAAAAACTTTAAAGGTCCACTTTTTGCCGCACCCTGTAACTACCTGTAGCCTATTTGCATGCTAACTAGACCCCTAAGCCACCGATTTAGCCAGTCACCAGCCGCCAAAAATTTGCTAAGCCAATGCCGCCGCCATGAAAATCGCGGTTAAGCCAAGACTAGCTGCAAAAATGCTAAGCCAGTCATGAACTTCACGGCTAGACAGCTTAGGGGTCTATTGCTAACTAAAAATTAATACTTCCGGTGGGGAGTCTGGCTTTGCCCCCCAGAAGCTGAAAAGCTTTCAGAATTTGCTTATCTGAAACTTTTGTTTTGTGATACAATTTTGCAAGCGGTCTGAAAACGAAGAGGCAAGTGCATCCTCATGCCTCAATGTAGATACGGCCCTGTCATGAACCTCTACCAAAATCAAACCAAATTAAATTAGAACTGAAAGACCTGTGTACATATGTATGAATGTTGACCTAAACATCTATAAACAGTGACATCATGGCAGTCCTCTCCCCCCCTATATTTTAGCCTGTAAAAAATATGCTTCTTGTTAGAATTTTTAAAATCCACAAATACAAATATGTGGCTGAGAATCATCGTTTTTTATAGTAATTTGGGGGCAAAAACTAAAATTTTGCACACCCATAATATCCTGTTGGAAAAATTGCAACATCCTGCCCACCCCACACTTTCTTTGACCCACGGTGCTGCTGTATATAAACGTTTATTACAACTATGTTTTTATTGATCACTATTAACATCAAGTTCAGTCTGTTCCTTCCAGACCTTATACAAGAATTCAGGATCATCGAAGCCCTGAGCAGCGATGACCTTTCTGTACTTAAACACATCGTAGGGAAGACAGTAGTAATAAATATTGGGATTATGCAACAGTCTGGTTTCCAGCTTCCATGCAACAATCCCGACAAAAACGTCATCGAACCGCAGAATCTTTGTATACTGCATTGCAATATAGACCCTCTCTGCAGTCATCATTGGCATGAAGAAAGCCCCCGAAGTTACGTATGGTGGGAAAAATCGGTACGGGTATTCTTCCAGGGAGACATACCACTCACTGCCGCGGATGCGAAATGGCATTGCATTATTCCACACATAGCCAGAGATGGTGTTGCCGTAGTCGGTTGCTTTGATGGACTTTAGGAGCGAGACAGCGTTTTTGACATTAAGGAAGTAGTTGTCGTCTAAAACTGCGACGAACTGGGCATTGCTGCAATATTCTGTGACCCACTGAAAGCCCATCAGAAGCTTTATGGAGTTGTTGAAGTAGGAATCTTCAAAGAATTGCTGCACGATATCACCAAAGTCCTGCAGTAAATACGCACACAGCCACACATGCACATAATAGCAATGACTAAAATAATATGTCAGGTCAGCCCCATGATGACATATTAAGCAGCTATCTGCAACCTAAACCCTGAACTTTAACTCTTCTAAACTCTGACCCTTTGAAGTGAAAACTGTGACACCTATTACTCCTGTCTTGGGTAATGTTCACTGCAGTTTTGGTTTGTCTACATTTTTTAGTTTACGAGTTAGGAGCTTGTATGTGGCAAAAAGAGTGGCAGGCAAGAGCTGTACGAGTAATGCAGCCAATTAGGATGACAGCATATGATTTGCATCTGTCAGAATGGCCACAGTTTTAGGGGAAAAATCAAGGACTTTCCAGAGACTTTCATTCAAATACATTTCCCAGTTCTATTCTCGCAATATTTTACCAGATCATGTTAGATGTTTCTGGGATTTTCCAGGTCATGGAAAAGTGGGAATTTTTAAGGACCCCGCAAGCCATCTTGATCTAAAACCACTTGTGGGGTCCAATGACAGTCTTACATGGGGGTCCATGACCCCTCCAGGGAAAGGGCAGATGATGGTCAACAAAACATGCAAATCTGATGTTGTCACCTGCTGAATACAAACAAGCAACAATAACTCTGCTACTTGCTAAATTAGTTTGTTCTTTGTCATATCTATTGCTGACCTGCTGCTCCAGTCCAATTCTGTGCTGCAGTTTCTTGTCAGCCGCATGAACTCCAAGCAGGAACACACGACGGACCGGAACAGATGTAATGCCAAACTCTCGACCCCAGGTCCTGCGAATCATGCGACGCTGGTCCACATTCTCCAGCTGAGATTTTATCAGAATTATCAGATATACAGGTTCCTCATTCCCATCATCATCTTTGCATCGCTTATCGGCATTCAGCACATACGGAAACGAGCGTTTATTGTTAAGCGGTTGGATCGAAGGTGGATGGTTGTTGAGGGTGCCGGCGACCACAGACTGAATGTCGATCGCAAGTGGATGCTGGAAATATGTGAACGGAGTGGTTCCGAGGTGTTCCCGCACATTGTAGAAGTAGACGTGATACACAATTGCTGCTAGAAGGAAAGAAATGATGGTGGTGCTTTGCTGGAGGTTCAAGGCAAGGTTACAGATTGAATGCAGAACTCTTGAGTAGTTAACATTTATCATGCTAGCTCAAAAGCAGGGATCACACATATCGCCCGTAGCCCTGTAATGAAAACACAGATAAACGGCTTCTTTAAACACATGTACAATGGTGAAGTACCGTAAAATCTCAACTGTAATACACAACTGAGTATAATACGCACCCCTACTTCACTTCATATGATTGTATAGCCTTACATCATCTGCAAGAAGATAAATTTTGGCATCTTCCCCGCATGACTCGATTAGATCATTGATGTAAATAATGAACAAAACAGGCCCAAGTATTAAGCCCTGAGTGATGACACTGAGAACATCAGACCACTGTGACATAACTTCATCAATCTTAACCCTTTGTTTTCTACCTATAAGAAAAGATTATCCATAAAATTATTTCCTTATTTACCTGATAACTATATAATTTGCTAATAAGTCTGTGACAGGGAACGTTGTCAAAGGCTTTCACAAGATCTGTATAAATGACGTCAATTCTACCTTCTGATTCTAACAACTCAGTCCAGTCATCTAACATAGATAATAACTGTGTAACGGTAGACCTGCCTTTGAGAAAACCAAACTGTCTATCAGAGAAATATTTATCAAGTAACAAACCTCGGCACCTTGTTCACACAACAGCCTGTCGGTAAGATTACCGGGTTGGGGGAGTAGCCTACGGTGACGGCTGTAATCTGAATTAAATAGTAAGGCTGTGTGCCATGGCTAGGAAGGAGGCTGCCGGCTAAGTGGTAATCTAAACAAACCTGGATCTGGATAGAGGAAAGAATGAAGAATGACAACAGCAACTTCACTATCATCCAACATCTACAAATAAGAAACACGCCAATTACCGTCGACTGTATAATGCTTTATGTAATTTCTATAAGTTAAATAATATGCTTCCACGTTGAAATATTTGAAAGAAGCACGCTGGTTCACCGGTTCAGTATACAAAATCAAGATGATGCTGAAACTGTGTTCACTTCACAAGTAACCAGTAGAATGAGGTGAGAACATTAGCAGGTATAAATATCTTATATAAATATCAATATTCTACACTAAAAAATGTGAAAACAAATGACTGATGCCAGACAATGAACTATGCTCCACTCTGTCTCATAACACCTTACATCAATTGCTGCACAAGATAGCAATAAGCATTAAGCAGGCAGGACATTCATAAAAAGTACTTCAACAAAACTATGTGAATACATAAAAATCCCATAAAACCAAAAAAATGTCAGCCCAGTGCTGACATATTATGCGGTCGTCCAACTGACATTTGGCTTTGATTGCACAAAATCATAGATGAGCTGAAAGGTTGTTCCACAGACTAGGAGCTGCAGCAGCAAAACATCTGTCTCCATAGCAGCTGTAGGTCCATCTGACGACACATGTCCTTGAGTTGGCAGAATGCAGCTGATGAGTGATGACCTTTGCCTGAGACCAGCTGACAGTCGGCGGCCAGGTAAGCTGGAGCCATGCCGAACAGTGACAAATAGACCACCTGGAGTAACCATCTTAAAATCCACCCGACACCGAACCGCAAGCCAGTGCAGCTAATCTAACATCAAAGTTATGTGGACATAGTGTCAAGTGCCCAACACCAAATGTGCAGCCACATTCTGAATTTGGTGTGCAGCCACATTCTGAACAGACTGCAGCCGGCTCATCAGACCGTCAATGATGCCACAAAACATGGAGTTGAAATACTCCAGGCAACACAAAATAAACGCCTGGGCCAACGTCTTGATGGTGTCAGATGACATCAATCTGAT
>Ga0209367_1002156_pt1 | contig 25646 bp, 14 predicted proteins | sample WorMetLIZISLAND2_FD_187412 | JGI IMG/M metagenome (GOLD analysis project Ga0209367, IMG submission 187412) | Marine gutless worms symbiont microbial communities from Max Planck institute for Marine Microbiology, Germany - Olavius geniculatus... ... | reverse complement strand
ACGCTGCCCTAGATAGGCAGCGGTGGGCAGCGATAGTAAGAATGGCGTCAGACACCAACGGGCATTGAGCCCACGGTTGTCGATGATGATCGATGATGATGCAAAATTTCATCGATTTGGTGCAAGGGGAACATTTTCGAATTGGGAGTTGAATGAAGGGCGTAGGAAAATGTGCGTTTCTCAGCGGAAAACTGGCCATATCTCGGAAACGTTAAGATATACGGCCAGCGTTACTATTAATCACTACCGGGGGTAATATGAAGTGGCATATGCCATTTCAGATGAAACTGAATCGATCTCGGATGACCTTGAAGGTCACTTACAACCAATATGGTCAGCTATCCACTAGCAACAGCTGGGCTTCTTGTGTATTATTACTGTCTTTGTAGTTACTGACGGCTGTAATTATACGAGCATATGATTTCAGATTACACAAAATATCAACATTATATCAGTACTGGTGAATGGTAGTGGTGTCAGTCTGATAATTTGATGACATTCCATCATTCTATGTCTAATACTTTCTAGATTATTTGGAAAACTTGATTTCACATTTTTCTGCTGTTTATTTTAATGCAGATGAAGTCAGACTAGGGCGTTGGTGTGCATAGCATTAGACAGACAGACAGTTGTATATACAGTCTGTTGTATGGTGTTTATGTAGGACATGAACAACTTCTATGCGCAGTACAAGCACATAAAGCCGTATCTGCAGAAGAAAAATGTCAGCGAAAGCGACATAGGCAAGAAGTCGTATCTGCAGAGTCCAGAAGACAGAGCCAAACTGGTAAAACTTTCATACTGTGCCACTTGGATTTAATGACACTGAATAATATTGATGAAATGACTATGCTTTGCTTGTTTGGCTGCTGCAAGATGTTTAGCATTGTGTGTGTGTGTGTGCTTATCTTTATTATTTAAAAAAACTAGTTTGCTTTATTCGTTTTAAGTCAGTATTATATAAATTTACTGTACACATATTTTATATTTCAGTCAGTGTTCTGACTAGAGTCATAGAATGTTAGAGCAGGAACAAAGTTAAGATAGTGTAAAGCTACACTGTTCTTTGTTGTGGTGGTAAAAACTATTCAGATTCTTTTTTTGGAGATGTCATAACTGTTCTTTTACATCCACTGTTTATAGTAACTTTCCTTCAGTTTTACTTGGGTGCTTTCAGTTGTTGAATTTTCATTCTGGCCCTGTCTGTCTTTTTCTTTGTCAAATTGTATTCTATTTGTGTTCAGCACTTGTTGTGAATAAAGCGTTATACGTTATAAAAATAAGTAGCTGAGCTTCCAAACACAACTAATAATGTCGTTTGTCGTGTTGCTTGATTTATTGACGTTGAGGTAATTATGTATGGTTTACGTCTGCACTGTTAAAGGTATAAAGTCAGCCGATTTTATCTACCAACAAAATTGTGTGTCTTGCAGAAATCGGATGATTTTGTCAGCTGACAAAATCAGCTTGTTCTGTCGTCAAGATAGAACGTTATGTTTTTGACGATTTACTCAGCCATTTTTTATATTTGAGTTAACAAATTTTGTTTCTGTTGCCGTGGTGATGTGTTTACAACAAAAGATGAATATTTATATTAGTTATTTATTGTGTTTGTTATTTATTTTGGTTCATTGGATGCAGAAAGAAATTTTAATGCAAGTATCATTTTTTGCAATCTGCAGTCTGCTGTTGTGCTAGCGCATATTGTATGAAGTAGCAGATGAAAATTTCGGCCTTGTGTCATGCTTCACTGATTATGTCAGCCATTTTTCTAGGGCAACTAAACCACACCCACAAAATTCGGCCGAATTTGTCGATTGCCAGACATCCCCTTCGGCATTCTGCTGCTGCTGATAGTCATGATCTGATGGTGTGTGATGGTATGTAGGATTACATGGTTGACTGTATCCTGTGTGCCTGCTGCACCACGTCCTGTCCCAGCTACTGGTGGAATGGAGACAAGTACCTTGGGCCAGCTGTTATCATGCAAGCCTACAGGTAACTGGACATGTGGCAATACACATATTGTAAATTTATGCCTAATTACCTGACCAAGCCGATATCAAGCAGGAAGCTTATGAGGCATGCCAGAGCACTGGTTAAAGAACTGGACTGGCAATTGATACATCAGAGTTTCAGATACTGGTTGAGAAATGATTGTGTAACATTATCTTGAGAACAAGTGGGTAAACACTGTTGATTTGTTGTGACATGATTCCACTGATGCTGAGTGAATTATATGTTTTTTACCATGAAATGATACTGAAGTTTATTTATAACTTCTCGAACGTTTTTGAAGTTGACCAATGATCATACATACTTGTATCTTGCTGGTAGCCATCAACCACTTCACTCCATCCAGTTCTCGTCTCGCGCTATCGCCTCTTTCTTCTTGCTTCATCTGAAGCCTGCTGTCCACATGTCTTCTCCATGTCCCTTTTCCTTTTGTTTTTGATGGTATTTTTTATATGAAAGTTGTTGTTGCCGGTGCAGGTGGATCATGGACTCGCGAGATGACTTCCGTGCGGAGCGTCTGGCTCAGCTGAGAGATGAGTGGTCAATGTATCGCTGCCACACCATCATGAACTGCACCAAAACATGCCCAAAGGTACCGTGATGCCAGCTGACTGCTGCTCAGGACTTTCTTATTTTTCAGAGTGCTGATGTAAACAGTGCATTGGGGGCTGTTCTGATGTGAGTGATGTTTTACTTACTGTTACTGTTACTGTTACTGTTAACCCATTTTGGTGTGGTGCAGTGGAAATTACTGATGTGTTTCCAACATTGTACTGAATAGTAAGAATATTTAATCGCTATTTCAGTGACTGACTATTTAACTGTTGTATAATTGATTGTATAATGTTAGTACCCTAGTACAGACATGTTTCATATAATGGTGTCAGTTCAAATGATTGGTTGGCTATGGCTTAGTTTACAAACTTAAGGAAAGAGGAACTTCTTTAGAAGTGCAAAGAGTGCCATTGATAATTCAGATAGGAAATCTTCTTAGTAAGCGTTAAGTGACCTAAGTTAGTAAGATCTTATGGAAGGCTAAGGAAAATTCTTAGGTCAGTTTTGAGAATGAGTGCCCTGCCCTTCCCTGGTTTATACAGTTTCTTTGCATGTAAAGTAGTTGAATGTTTTGTTTGCAGGGCCTGAATCCTGGAGCTGCTATTGGTGAGCTCAAGAAGCTTATGATTGGATACAGCTCGAGTGGAATTCCAAAGCAGTAATAGGCGGCACTGCCTACGTCTTGTAGATCATCAAATCTGACAGACATTTTACTTTCGACATTTCCTGCTAGAATATTGTCAGTGACTGAACGTGTTAGTCTTCATTTCCAGACAGTGTTTGTGTAACACAATCTCACTCACATGCTGCTGCAGTGTCCCACTAGTAAATATGCCTCGTGCGCTTGTTTATACTGATGCTCCATCTACCCTAAAGTACAGTTATTTGGAGTTAAAACAGCTGATGATATATTTTATAAATTTACTTGTAGTAGATACGTCAATGGTCCATTGTAGATGCATCTCTGTAGGCCTGTATGTTAAGTGAAACTGCTTGTATGGGGGTTGCCAGAGCCATGTTGCCCAATGAAAAAAAAATTCCCCGAGTAATGGTATGAATGGACAAGAAATGGAAATTCAGTTAGTTGTTGTAGTTCGTTCTCAGAAACTTTAAAAGTTATAATGACGATGCAGTAACTGAGTATTTATTAGTTATGTTGTTTCTTTTGTATTAGTTGTTTTTGCGCCCGTTTTCGTATTGCAGCTTCACAGCATTCAGTTGTTAACAGTTGAAATTAATGTACTGTGACGTTATGAAGGAAACAGTTAACACCCACTTCATCAAACGTCTTTTGGCGTTTTACTAAACTGCTAGCATGGAACTGAAAAGATGGTAAGTCGTAAGTAAGACTTACTTCAGAAAATACAAAAAATCACTAGGTACTTTTCAGTTAGTCATTCAACAACGCGTATAGGCATGATTTGCTGTTATGTACATCATCATCATCAAGCGCATGCCCCGAGCTGGAGCGTAGCGGTTTCCACGAGGTGCTTCCAGTGTTCTCGATCCTGGGCGCATTTCCAAGCCGAGTTGAGGCCATGATTATGAGGCTGGAGATCTGCTCCCAGGGTACGTAGCCACGTGTGGCGAGGGCGTCCGGGAGGGTGCTTCCACTCTACGGGCAGACCCCGGACTGACGTTTTGAGTGCTCTGGAGATGTCAAGTGACGCGTCCATCCTTGCCACGTGACCAGAGTCAAAGCCGACTTCTCTGAATCAGCTGAGACAGCTGCGGCGGTGAGCCAGCTCGAAGTCGAACCATGGCGTTGGCTACATGATCCATGTATGGTATACGGAGAATACGACGCAGGCAGATGTTGTCAAAAGCATCGACCTTGTCTAGTAAGGCTCGTGTTAGGGCCCATGTTTCAGAGCCATATAATAAGACTGGTTGATGTAGGTACGATACAGTTGGACCTTGGTGAGGACGGAGATGCTGGAGCGCCATATTCCTCTATTCAAAAGGTTGAAACAGCTTTTGGCCAGACCAATTCGACGAAGCACTTCTGGTTCTGAGCTGCCTGAACTATGAATTTCAGAGCCGAGATAGACGAATAACTCCACAACCTCAGCAGGGTTGCCAGATATAGAAACTGATGACGGGGTAGTAGCTGAATCGATGGTGGACTGGATCTTGGTCTTCTGCCAGTTAACTTCAAGGCCTAAAGGACAGTACATGGCAATAACAAAATGCCGATCAAAGCGGCAAAGAGAATGCTGAAATCTCCAGCACGGCTCACTTAACCTAGGAAAGATAATCTGAAAACAGGAGCAGGTAGCAATATCCTGCTAGTTGGCAGAAGACATTAGTGGCATGAACCATAGTCGAGACGATGTGCAGTTGATTAGCAATAGCCTTTCATAAATTATTATGTGGCCCTTGTGTACAATTTTTACACTGCTCACCGTTTTAATTAATTTAATAAAATGAGCACAAGGTTGGCCATGTAATGTAAACTGTTAACAGTGCAAGCTCGTGAGGTGGGAGGCGGGCACTGGACAGGAATGGGTATTGTAGCCAAGAGGCTGTTTACTTCCTTGCCAGATATTTTCAGTCAGGGCTTGTGCTATGCAGTGATACACTGGTCAGTTTTTGGCTAAAACGTGGAATGAATTTTGTTTCTTGTTCTTTGGATGACAATTATCACAATTCTTTTGTTGGTATGCTTAGTGAAAATTTGCCAAAAAATTATCACTAAACATCTGATCACACCTTAGATGCTTCTGTAAAATCTGAACAGTCTGTTGGAGAGTTAGAAGAATACAATGGATAATATGGCAGATAGCACATCTAGGTAGCACCAGAGCCTAGAAGAATAACATAGCCATCAGTTGTAGTGACGTCAGTTGATTATTTTAATAACCACTTTAAGCCACACAAAGGTTACCACATTATAACTACTGTTTAACAAAGATGAATAAAAAAAAGAGAATGAACACATTGGTAACCCATTAAAAACAATACTGATAGCAGCATTACAGTACTAGTGGCAATGCAAACTGCACCACAACAGAATGTCTAATATATACAATAAAGTTCTTCAGTAAAAGGAGGAAATTAATGAAATGTATAAACTGCAAATATAACCTCATACAGATGCGAAAGAACCAGACAAGGAGTTCAGTTGCACTATTATTTTATAAACATTTACAATCTGACAATGTTGCTTCTTACATATTACACTATGTTAACTGGACTTAAAATGTCAATGAAACAAACAAGTGTATTTGGCGAACATGCTATGAAACCCACAGAACAACACAAAAATGCAAGTCAGCATAAAACTTCTAATAAAGGCAGGGTCTCCAACAAGCGCCAGTCTTTATTAAACGCCAGGTGGTTTTTGTCAAATGTACAAATAAACGCCGGATCTCTAATAATCGCCAGTCCCATATAGACTGGTACCAGCCAAAATATACCAGCATATAGGCCTGTATTTGTGTATTTATGATGAAATCGTAGGTCCTACAATGGTACAGTTAAAAAACACAAAAAACTGTACTCTACTTTGACTGCACAGTATGTTAAATGTACAATAATTTTCAATAATACAGAACAGTGTAAAGAAACCAGTCCGAATTTACCACACATTTTCCCCTTTATCGGTACTACAAATAAAAGACCAGGTTAGCTTTTTGCTGACATCTTGACATATACATTAATGGGTATGTGCGAGAGGTTGAAGTTGGAGCTTGGAATAATCGGATAACTAACGATCAAGACATGTAGAGACTTTCAAATTACAGAGACCAGTCAATTTTCTATGAAATGTTGGTGCTCTTAGTGTTCAACAGTATTAAAAGTTGGATGCGCTAGAACATGCTGTGTGGGCCCCATGCACGGCGACAATGCTGGTTATTTAGAGATTGGCAGTGTATAATGGACATTTAAGAGGTGCACAAGAATGAACGCCATTGACCGTTACAAGATTTTAAGTTTTCTGGGAGAGGACATGTAAACATTATCTTCCTGCCTGACGGGTACCAGTATTTTGTCATTTGTACAAGACACAAATAAACGCCAGGGGGCATTTATTAGAAGTTTTACGGTATATTACAAACTCAGAACCCATCCAGCACAATGTATGGTGTGAAGATTGATCTTTGGGAATCTGCAGGTCTGGGGTAATATTATATTAGCAGCAGCACTTTACAACTGTTACAAAATGTATGCTACAGTACAAAATGTTTGACAAGCAAATCAAATACATCGGCTGTCAGCAAGCATGTTCATATTGCTCTTAGCAGACAACTGCACCGCATGCCAATTCGATAGGCAGACATACACCTTGCCTGGTTGGCGGATGGTTAACAGTATTTTTACAACGAGGTTACATACAGAGCGATAATCAACAAAGAATTACAATTATTAATAAACAATGAATTAACACTAAATACGACCCATGTCTCCAGTGAGGTGAATGACTCATGTAACCAGCGATGCAGAAAATACTATAACGTTAATCATATAATACAGGGCATTATTACTGAATTGAGTGAATTCTGCCACATCAAACGTACAATTTGCCCGTTACTGCACAACAAACTGGAACCAGACAAGTAATACGCAGCACACAGCTAAGCATGACAAAAACCCAAAGCCAATGACTACAAAATAACACGTACGTACGTACTTTACACACATACACGTGTACATAGGAACTTCATTAAATCATAATTATAACTCATAGCAGCAACAAATGTAACTGATTATATGTCCCTGCAGCAATTTTGCAACATACCAATGATAATAATAACTTAGCAACAGCAGCAATAATTATAATAATAATACGGTAATAGTAATAGTACACAAACAGCTACTGGCATTAAGGTCATCATTGTAAATTGCTTCTGCTAACGGTGTCAGCACTGGTAGTACTTAGCACCTGGCCAGGACAGAGAAAAATCTCCATTTATATACAAATTAGAGAAAAAGACAGCTTCAGGGCAATTGCTATATGGCAGACAGTATAAACTGGCGTCTATAGCACTGTGTGAGCAGTCATTCACAGTATTGTGACAACTCAACAAGTGGTCTATCAAATGCAAGCAGCTCATTATTAATATATTTTATGTTGTATTGTTGCACTTTAAACACTGAAAATGAACTTCAGTATTAATAACTTTGATGCATCCCTGATCAACACCTCGGCGCAGGTAAAAAAAATTTCCACGATGATGTGCTCGACCTCATCCGTGATCTGAGAAATGTCATCCGCGACAGAGTAGAGTATGTGTAATTCATTTTAAAACTTATTATTACTCATTTTGTGATTTTTAGCCAATAAGTTGCTGTATCTCAGAAATGGTGCAAGATAGGGCTTAGGTTACTATTAATCACATTAACCAACACTTAAAAGTCAGATATTTGTAACAGCGAATTAATTTTGACTCGCACTTTGCACATTTTAGGCTCAGGGTTAGGGTTAGCGACAGGGTCAGTAGTTAGGGTTAGTGCCAGTGTTCTTTAATTAATGTGTAACTATACAAAATCACTGTCAGGGCCAACTGGGCCCATTTCGCTTTGTGCTGTCCCGGGGCGCTTGTCATAACTAGGGCACACAGTTTTCCTCGGAAAATTTTGCTAAATTCCGCGGGCCAGTTTGCAAAATTCCGCGGCTTACCGTGGAAAAATCATCCAAATTCCACGGTTCACCGCAGCCTTCCATTTGCAAGTGAACTGAGCTCTATCCTGTTCAGAAACCTTAGTTTCTGAAGGGCCGGCTGGCACGGTGACATTATGCAGAGTTATGCTGGCAGTGTGCAAAGAAAATTACCCATATTTTTTCGTTCTAAAAATGCAATCTGTAAAGTAGCATTGCGTTTATTTACGATTGTGCCATATTGCGATAGCTATTAGTAGGGCCCACAGCTTTTGGCAGTTCAGTTTGGTTTTCATCAAGTCAAAAATCGTACTAGTTGCCAGTAATTTTCAACTTCTGCAAAATTCTGCGGAAATATAGAATTCCGCAGAAAAGAAAAAATTCTGCGGCTCAGCTCAAAATTCCGCGGCCCGCACAAAACTATGGGCCCTAGTTATAACTGACTTCATTGTGCATAAAAACAGATTTTTAAAATTCATTCACTGCAGCAAATTTGCAATAACTTGATAAGTGGGATCTTCTAAGCACCAGACAAAGATGTTTTTAAAGGTGCACTACAGAAATTCACTTGCAACATTTTCACATTTGAACAAGCAAGAAAATTACTTAAATTACACTGCAATGCACCAATAAAGTAATGTGGGAATTTCATTGTGCAAAAAAACACATTTAACTTTTTACGAAGTATCAAAATGTTCAAAGTGAAAGGGGATTTGTAAGCAGCAATTAATATCAAATTTACTGTTGCATGTGTTGGCAAAAATTATTTTTTTTTAGAAAACTGGCCATTTTTTATACAGTTGCAACAAAAACTTGGTGGTAACTTTTCACGGATCACCCAGTATGTGACTTAGCCAGGCAGAAATGTGCTTTTACAGTCTAAGTGACATGTACAAAGTGTACAAATAGTAAAGGCTGCAGGCAATGACAGTTTGCACAGATAAATCAAACTACCCCTAGCTACATAACTGATGTATATACATTAAAAAATAACAAATGTTTCAATTGGAAAAATGAGCTAAAATTTGCACCTTTTAACAAAATCTCATATAGGTTACATTAATATCCACAAAGCCTTAAACCAAAACCACATGATAATGACTGCAAATACAGCGGCAACAAGACCAGTAAATGCAACTACAGCAATGCATGACCACAATGGGGTACATATCAACACGGTCTCAATATGCCGCACAACTGCAAAAAACAATCATGATATTTTATATTTTTAAAAACTAACAGACACGGGACGGTTTGTAATATCAAGACGAATATAATATCAATTTATCATTATTAGCTCATGAATCCTAACTCGACATGTTCTAAATAGTAGTGTTCCAGTCTTGGGAAACGTTGCACCAACGTCATTCATGATCTCAGTTCAGCTGAACTTAGATCAAGAGTTGAACCGAGTTTACGCTGAATTATGTTCCACCAAGTTGGATTCAAATCAGCTGATCCCATTCAGTTGAACGGTCGTGATTATACCATGAACGATGCTGATCGGTCAAGCCATGCTCAGCCAAGTACAGTGACATCACAGTTGCACGCAATGCTTACGAAACAGTCAAGCACCGCTTTGCTGTAATTTGTTTGAATTTTAATGTTCCCTGAAGTACACAATTTTTGCATCAACAGTTGCATAATAAAGTTCCGAAAATACGCATTTTGTGTTCCAATTTATTTATTATTCTGCGTTCATTGTCAAGATGATGTTTACCATAGCTAAGGCATAGCAACAATGCATCGGCACTCTAGAGTGCTGTTTATTTATCCATTATTTAACTTATCCAGCAAAAAAACTACAAAAAAAAAACAGATATAGCGCAAATCACAACATCTAGATCACAAGTATAACTGAAAACCTTATAAATCGATACAAATAAGTTGTTGCTGTGGTTAGGGTTCGATCGTATGTTTATAGCAACGAAACATCGCCACCAAAAAATGCGCTTTATTCATCAATTTGTTCATTTATCGAGCACAAAGAGAACATAAAATGAATATAATAGAAATCTAATATCCAAATCATCAGCATAATTGCATTAGAAGTCTTATAATTCAATAAGAAGAAGTTTTTTCGACAGGATAAGATTTGAATCAGATAATTACTTGCAGCAATAGTATCCCGGCATTCATCACTTGAACCGAGATCAAAATTTGATCAGTGGTCAGAGAGCAGTTCAAATTGAATGGAGATCAACGCTTGAACCGCTTTGCTGCAATGCAAATTGTGGCTAAACTATGATCAAATTCAAATTTGACCCAAGTTCAAAGTTAAACGGCGTTGGTGCAACACGTCCTTAGTCTAAATCACAATTCACAGTTCTAGCAACTGCTATGACAGCAGTCTCCAAGCCAGTATCTACACAAGATGTTACACAGATAACTGTGAAAATCAAATGTACTTGTAGATTCTACAGCTCTAGGCAACACAAAACTCAGCTGAACTACTGGCCTTTACAGTGAGTGCAAGCAAGCATCTAACTATAAATCGGAGAATACATGCGACTTTTCCACACCGAGTTAGCTGGTATGGCCAAAATTGCTTGGAAGACAACCAAAAGATCAACATCAACCCACAGACAGTGAAAAGGAGAATCACTAAAAAGCACAAAGATGAAAAGGCAAGCCATACTCCTGTAGCTGTGTACCAATGGTCCCACAATGGAATCTAGTGTGTCGCCAATAGACAAAAGAACAGGATATCAGCTATGCAGAAATTTGTCTTTACTCGCTTTACTGTTATAACCTTACTCAAAATGTTCATAAAAACCATGCCAAAAGTTTTCCGAGTCATGCCATAAAATCCTGCAGCGTGAATATGGCAAACCACATCATTCTAGCTCGTGCACAAATAATACAGTGTGCAATGTGAGATGAAAAAGACTCAGACAGCAGCAGTAAATAAATACAAAAGCCCGGTCTGAAAATCGTGAATTTAATCTATCATTTACAAGGGACTAAATATATCACAACATCGACAAACATTCTGGCGTCAATTACAAGTGACTGTACAATACACGTAATGGACCAAAGGAGCACAGTGACTCGTAATACTAGACTCAAGACATCGGAAGCGACCACAACTATCACCAACATTAAGGCATATGTTACATGACAGTCAGTCCTTAATGATACTGGCAAACGACTTTGATATATACCAGTAGAAGTGCAGCAGTTACAAAGAGTATAAAGCGGACCTGTAGTAGAAATGCACTGACTACAACAGCTGGCATTTGAAGTCATGCAAGCAGGCAATGTTCAGTCATACATATCATGATCGGCACTCAGTGCTTTCATGTACCCGACTTTCTTGTTCGATGTGGCTAGTGGCATCCGAGCCGTCTTGTCGATGTAGAAGATCTCTGGCTCGTGTGACTTGCGATGCATGTGGTAGACGCAGAACATTACCAGTAGAACGAGGCACAGAAGCACTATTACTGTACCACCAATAATACCTACACCAACAGACACAACAGTGAAACCAAATATACTGCCACGTAGCCAAATAATTAGCTAAGTTAACAGAAGAAATATCAATGGCAATATGTGCATCAATTATGTGTATTCCCACTGCAGTCACTGGAATTTCAAGTCTATATTCATCTTTTCACTTTCAAATGCAATAATATTTAAAATCCAATTATATAAGCAACAACTTAAACTGTCATTTGTATCATTTGCAATGATCATTTAGTGAGCTCACTTCCTCAGCCCACTGATCATTAAAGGAAGCTAGTTCAGATGTAACTCAATAGCATTTCCATGTGCTATAGCTATATGCTGTATCGTAGCGCATACTTCGCACAGGCTGTAACGGCTGTGTTGTGGCTCAGTATTATGAAAACGTATTATAAAAATAATTAGTCTGGTGTGGTGCCTACTCAGATGCAAAATTTCAGTGATACACTGCTAGGCGTTTTTTTGTTCGTGAAAATGTAGCAATACCAATAACTGCCTGTGCCCAATAGTTGAATTCATTATTTAGGTTTCAAATGCACAATTTAAGTTTGCATGCATACAGTCAGCACTACAAGTGGTTTTGGTTATTAATGTGTATATTATATTGGTGTAATTTTTGTGTTCTAAAGTTTAATAAAACACATCGTTCTACTTAGCTCAGTATCGGAATGTAATAGTTCAACATGTAGAAATTGGATAGAGATTTTTTAGTGACTTTCAGCGGCAGCGTACGCTTGATTAGTAAATATGGAATGTTGAGAGATGGACCAAGGAATCCTGGAACAAGTGTGTAAAATCTAAAAAGTCACTGCTGTACGCGTATTCCATGCGACAGCACGGCTTTCTTGTTTGGTAAACTATTACTAGCTGCAGCAAGTCACTAGTAACCGCAGTTGTCTGATAGCTCTGTGAGATGCATGTAGCGGTTTGTAGGCATACACATTTTAAGTATAGCTTATTGTTGCTAGCACTGTGAATAAAAAATAAAAGCACCAAAAATGAGACAGCATAAATGGCAAAGCAAACAGGAAACAAAAAGAGGGGTGCTGAATAACCAGCCAATTCTCCAAGTTAGACGGAATCCTCCAAAACTGATTTATACGAACTGACTTTTTAGATTTTACACACCGAACATCCTTCCAGCTGCCCACTGTGCCTGAAAGACGTCAAAGCAGTGAATGGTGAAGTCTTAATGACAGCAAGCACACACTTGTGTACGTCAAGAATTCCTACGATGCACGACAGACATAAACAGACCTGCTAGTATGCCTGGCTGACCAATGATAGAAGCTCTGAGTGACATTTTACGACGCCTTGGCTCACTAATGTGATCTGGTATCTCGACGAAATTATTATCAAGGTCATTTTCGTCCTCCCATTTGGTCTCCGTATCTGAATCTACATCGTCAACAACATACAAACGTAATGTAAAAATATCATCTGAAACAGCCTGGCTACAAACATGTTACTGCATAACTATGAATACAGTTTTAAGAGACAGCTAAGACATTATTTCTTCCTAATAGCAGCCACAGCAGTTTTTTACATAAATACTCAAATAGTTCTCAAGCACATCTGTACTGTAAAAATGCCCGACTAAACTAAACACATTAAATGAATTTCCCCAAAAAACTAACAGAAACATTTTACCAAAATATCATAATTCACAGAAATGATTAATCAGATAAATAATCAGTTTAAAATTAATGACTAAAATAATGAACAGTTACATTTTTGACTAAAATCACATCGCTTAGAAAGCACTGCAAAGTAGGGAACATTAAGCCATTCACATTTACAAACATTAAAACCTGTGCAAAAAACTTGAACATTCTAATCTACCTATAAGACTTAACAAAAAACACTTAATGATGGCATCTTACAGTATTTGTGATGTTTGTTCACTGACTGATAGCCTTTCTAAATGACAAAAAAGTTAACTATTAAGCACAGTGGCTTGGTGTAAAGGTAACACATTTCATCAGATCAATGAAGTTACTCTACACTGAGCCGGGTTAGTACTGCGATCGGTGACTGCCTATGGACAGGTAAATCACCTCGGTATGTAACCAGCCACCTAGAGGTCAACTCAGCCTTCCATCCATCTGGGGTAGGTAAATCGAGTAACAGCCAATCTGGCTGTGGTTAAGGAGGGGCGCATTCACCTGTGTCAGGTGGCAGGTAACACTGTGTGATCCCATACGGCAGGTGATGCTAAAGAGCCACATCACCACCTTTAACCTTTTTAACCTTTTAAAATTTTCTGATCATTAATAACGCCAAAGATTTTCAACACAGGCCTTAAAGGTCCATGGCCACGGTTAAACTCACTTGCGCAATTTCTGTAGATTTAAATTAGACATTTAACCTCGCAAATATAATATGTCGATTTGAGCTTCATAAATATATGAAATTAATGTGTGATTTTAAACAAAATGCAGCATTACGTTATGTTATGCGAAATATTCTGATCTATCAGTGCCCGCGGTGACGTCAGCCCATATAGATCATGAATACTGATGGCCTAGCCGACGACGTCATCATTCTAGACTAGGCCATTAATATTCATGATGTATATAGGCTAAACTCATGACGTCATCGTGGGCCATCATGGCGGCACGTTTTCTACGTCGTTTTCGTAGATCATCGACTTTAAAGGTAAATTTTTCCGTGTTGACAAAACGCTGAGCATCGATATTACTGTCAAAGTTATAAGAAAATTCTGCACTTTCAGGAAAATGGATAAAATGTGTATGTTAATTTTCGTGTCCACGGACCTTTAAAACTCATTCACACAGGTGTGCCTATAACATGAAAAAAGATAACTGTTAACAGCTGCTGAGAACCGGCTGAAACATCAACGAATGACTAAAAAACAAACCATCGGGAAACTGGTTAATTTTGTTGTCCAGCTCGTCTCTGGTTGTGCTGATAGACGGTGACGAGCTGACAGTGACAGTAGACTCTGTTGGAAACTTGCGAGGAATCACTCGGACAGATGTACTGTGTAACGGCGCTGCTGTTGATGGTCTTGTATCTCTTGTTACTACATATACACCGTCACAATCACACAGTGTGCAGTTCAACATGCTCCATGCCTTGACGATGTAAGGTGGACATTGGACACAATATCTAGTCTGCAAAAATCTCTAATCCTTATAGGTCACTTTACATCAGACAGATAAAAACTAATTCAAATCACACACCAGATAAACAACAACAAAGTACTAACTACTACTTTAAACTTAATACAATAATATTAAGCACGAAAGGTTGCATCACACATGACACAAGTCACAGATAACAAGTGCTCACAAAATGATCACAGGATAAAAAACAAAAGAAAAACATGATGTCTACTGTGACAGCATTTATCTCTTTATGGTCTGCACCATTGAGAAATTTTTCCACTTCTTAGAAGCATGACACAAATGCCACAGCCAGAATTAGCTTAAGACTGTGATAATTAATTGAAGAGGCGAAATCCATATACCATGAATACTGCATCACCACAATACAGATGACTTGTTGTTGAACCACTACATGGAAATTAAAACTGCAAATTAAATCACAATTTATAACCATTGCTTAACCAGCTGACTGCGTGACTTTTTATGCAAGGCTTTGAAAAGTATTTTGCTTGTTAGCACATATTAAATTCACGTCTTACCAGCAAAGCGTGTGCAATCGGGCCTTGATGGAACTCGCTGTCGTGAACCAAGCATCTCCAGACCCTCAACTCGGTCGACGCACCAGCACTGACCGGTACTACTGTGACACTGCACCGGCTCAAAGTAACCGTCGTCAGTACACCGCGGAATAAATGCGCCAATCACATGCCCAGAACTGGACTGGCCGACTGCCTGCTGACGACGTAGCTGACAGGCCGTCAATATTGTTGTGTCTAAAATAACAAAAACATTTTTTAAAACTGTAAATCTGAACCGAGCCATCGATCGACAGAGCTCGTCATCGTATGGCAAAAAAACATCAGCAGTAGAGCTGTCGAATTAACGCGTTAAAGAATTAATGTGCGTAAAAAAACTAACGCACATACATAAAATTACTAAATTCTGCGAAGCGAAAGTTCCATTAAATATTCCATTAAACTACGTTTATTTGACGATCGAGTAATATTCAAGTAACTAAAAATTGTTCTGTTGCCGTTCCATCGCTACTGTCATGGATCTGTGACACAGACAGGACTTTGTGGGCTTCATTCCACTCACAAGGGCAGCACCAGCAGCCAAACCCAAAGTCTTCAAAATGTCCCCGCCTGACTAGCATGCACTGCGATCTGCTCGCAGCTGAACGACCACCATATTGTTCGTTCGTCGCTTCGATTCGTGTGTAATTAATATTAAATTGCTGCGTGTTTATTAGGCCGCCCGGAACAGTAGTTCACAGAAGGCGTTATGTTTTACAACAGTTTTTCTTCTTCTTTTTTTCATTGTGAGATCTCCGAGGTCCGTGGGCCGATCTCTGCGAAAAGACATAACACTGCCTCTAGCACTGCACAACAGTGGTCGAAGCATAAGATGTTGTTCTAGCAGTCATTAATTGCAATGTAAATAACTCTACCTCCAGAAGATTCTCCTTCACCGGACTGGATGTCATCATCATCGTCGTCATCAGCTTGGTCGCCACTACCATCATCAAACTCAAACTGAGTATGTTCGGCATCGATGTCTATCACATCTGATATATGCTGACCTCCACGATCTCTCTGTCTGCCAGGGTATACCCACTGCACATACAAACAAAGCACAACATAATATGACGAATAAATATTAGTGTTGCATAGCACTGTTGCAGTGTTGCCATCTCCGCCATCTTCATCTACTGCCACCTAACTTTTTAGTTCCGAAGTGTCTAAACAAAAATGAAGTTTAAAAATAAAATAAAATACCAAAATAAAGTCAAATTTTATCCCAAAAAAACTAGTCCTTGTGCCAACTCTTGTCTGTTAGCTCAAGCCTAAAAATAAGATCATACTTTGATTTTCATTTTTAATTATTTTTTTTCTTTTTTCTTTTGAATTTATCTTATTTTATTTTTAATTTTGTTTTATCATATTTTAAACTGTATTTTATGTTAAATTTTATTTTATGTTAAATTTTATTTTATTTTACATTTTATTATATTTTGAATTGCTTTTTAAATTTTTGAATATATTTTACTTTATTTTTAATTTCAACGCCATTTTATGTTGTTTTGAAAATCATTAATTCTATTTTCAGTTTGGTGAACTGATAGAAGCAACGCAAAATATGCTACTTTCAGTTCGGGGAAAATGGATAACGCCCTACGCTGCCAGGCTGCTGAGATCCTGCCACCATCACTGTTAGACACTGAACTGGTCTGATGTCACTGCAGCCACTGATACTTCGTCAGAAGTCGTGGGCATGGTGAGACTAAAATGTAGGAGAAAGTTAATGAACTACCTAATAAAGATGAAATAAATAAATTTAAGTTGTGCAGTAAGATTTTAGGTCCATGCTGTAAGTTCAGGAGCAGGCCATTATGGTTCAATTCTGCCACTGTGCAGCTAAGAGTAAACTGAAAAATTTTTAGACTCTCAGTATTTTGAAAAAATATGAATACGAATTGTGGTGCTTAATCATCTTTTTCATTTCATCTTGTATAAAGAAAGAACGTTGCCCTGCACAATAATTAGTCATGATAGATCACCTCACTCTCCATCTGTGCAGATTTCATTTCAGCACCCAGCGCTGGTAATGAGGAGTTTAGGCCTACTAGAACTCTGAATTAAAGGTCCTCCTAATATTTTTTACTTTAGAATTAGTGAATCTATTCACCATCTTTAATGCAGTACTGGCAGCCGTGTGAAATAAACAGCAATGCGGCTGAACTGATTTTAGTAGTCCAATTAGCTGCACTTCTGAGGCGTGTTTCGCACTTTTTTTCTCTGAGAATCTCTGAGAATCTCAGAAATTCTAACTAAGGCCGTAATCGATTTAGCAAAAACCGAAACCAGTTTCTTTTTCATTTCATCTTGTATAAAGAAAGAACGTCGCCCTGCACAATAATTAGTCATGATAGATCACCTCACTCTCCACCTGTGCAGATTTCATTTCAGCACCCAGCGCTGGTAATGAGGAGTTTAGGCCTACTAGAACTCTGAATTAAAGGTCCTCCTAATATTTTTTACTTTAGAATTAGTGAATCTATTTACCATCTTTAATGCAGTACTGGTAGCCGTGTGAAATAAACAGCAATGCGGCCGAACTGATTTTAGTAGTCCAATTAGCTGCACTTCTGAGGCGCGTTTCGCACTTTTTTCTCTGAGAATCTCAGAAATTCTAACTAAGGCCGTAATCGATTTAGCAAAAACCGAAACCAGTTTCGGTTTTGGGTTTTGCTGTGTAAATCGATTGCACCAAACCATTTTCGTAGGGCTGTAGGATTAAACAAACAACATGGCAAGCATCATGGTTCCCATGATGATCGAATTTTTATTTTTATTTATTTTTTATTTTCATTTTACTGTTGAAGCTTTATATTTAGTACGTGATAACAATTCAACTACAAGTAAACAAAACAGCAACAAGCAAACGGCTTCCGGTTTTGACAGCGAAACCTGCTCCAGAGTCGGTTTCAAAAATTAACTCTGGTTTCCCGAAACCGGCTTAATCGATTGCAGAAAACTCTACCCTGAAAGGAAACCGGTTCCAGTTTTTGCTAAATCGATTACGGCCTTAGAGGCGCGTTTCACACTTTCTACTTCTCTGAGATTCTCTGAGAAACTGTGAGCAAGATTTTCCTTTGCTACGTTACGCTAGCTCCGCCCACTTGCTCGTGAGTTACGTCATCCAATTCTCGTAGAATTCTTACTTGCGCGTTTCACACTTTTCGTGAGAACTAGTGAGAATTACTGAGCCGTAGAAGTGAGATTCTCAGAGAAAAAAAGTGCGAAACGCGCCTCAGATCTCCTAACTGCTTTTAGTAAATTCTGATTCTTAAGTCGAAGTTCCCAGTTACCCTAGGGCCACGCCCACGCCCCTTCCCACCAAGAATTTTATCAAAATGGCTGATAACTGTCAAACATATTTTGCTAATAGAAAGTAATAGGGAGATCCGATACAGACAACACACACAGACTGAACTACAAAATCAGCCAATTGGTAAGAACTGAATGAACATATTTTATTACCTTTTGTCTGGCACATAACGTCAAACTCAACGTGCTCAAAACAGCACACAAAAACAACGCTCGCTTCATTACACTTTCAGCAGCGTCAATATTAATATGCTTTGTCCAACAGTGTATAATTTACGGCTAAAAACAAAAACGTATTAATAAAACTACAAAATGTACACTTATCACCATCCATCACGAACCATTCATCACAAAATTTTGCAATCACTCCGCACTGGTCCGCAGAAAGTGCATCCGCAAATCGAAATAGTGCGCAACTTAAACTGCGTTAAAATGCTCATATATTTGTAGCATAAATTGTTATTGGTCCAGTCGCAAACAGAATTGTTTTCTGTGATAAACTACCTGTATTCAGCTATTAACTGGGTCCATTTTCTTGCATTCGAATTGAAAACCGTGGGATGGAAAAACGACGCACCGCCGCCGAGCTGAGGAAGTGCGAGATGATGGGACATTTCTGAAAACTTTAGATTTTTTTGGCAGGGATGGGAGAAGTGGGGAAGAGAAGAGAAACGAAGAAGAAGTAAGAAAGGAAATGGAAAAGTAGAAATGAGAAGATAGGGGACGGTCAACCCTCTAACTCAAGCAAAAATTCTAGCTGCGGCTGTGCGGCCTTGAGATTGGTTATGATAGATTTATTCATTGTGGCCAATTTTGAGATAAATTTTTTATTTCAACAATTAAAAATGCAGAACAGTCATTATAACTCGTTTCATACATTTGATATAATTATGCATTAGCGATATCGTATCGTCATTGAAATTGTTATATTGGCCCATCTCTAACTTTTTAACACGTGCGCGAAAGATCGTTTCTATGGTGATGTCCAGGATCTATGTAAACAAGCATGGCAACATCCGCTAGGTGTGCAGAAAACACGTTAAGTGCGAATAATGAAACAGTTCCAGAAACGAAATACGAATGTAAGTATAGATGAGATGGACTATGCTATGTGTTGGTGTAGTGGAGTACTGATGTGCGTTTACTGAAAGTCTATTCACGGCTGACCCTATGCAAGCTCTGCCGACGGACACACCCACTGTTTAGTTGGGCGCTGTCACAAAGTTTACCAGCAAGTTTGAAATAGCGATCTAGGCTTAATGTTTGGGTTAAGATAGGGTTAGCCTTAGGGTCAGGTTTATGGTTAAGGTTAGAGAATACGCTTATAATTAGGGCTGGACTTTGGATTTGGGTGGAGAATTTTTGCGACTGCATCATGCTGTTGGACATTATGTATTGCTAATGAAACAGGTGAGTGACAGACTTTTATAAGATATCGAGTAGAATGAATTCCCATAGCCATGGTACGTGGCAGTATGTGTAATTTGGTTGATAGGCTTTATCTCAGCTGAGTATTGGCTAGAATTCCCCCAGCTAAGGTTGTGTTTAAGTACACAAGAAAGCCTACCTTGAGAGTGGTGCATGTTTGAAGGTGCACTGCAAACAAAATCTAAGCTCACCGATCCTTGAACTGACATTGGGAATGATGCATTCCCTTACACCTTACACCTTCTCACGTGGCTGCTGTCGTATGAGTGGACGAATGCGAGTATTTTGGAGGGGGTGTCCAAGTTTGATGCCCCTGTACAGAGAATTCCTTGAATGCAGGGGCAAAATGTAAACTAGTGAAAACTACATTTAATGCTGAAAGTTTCATACACAGGTTGCCCGATCTATCTTTAGTGATTTTGGGGCAATTCGCTCTTGAAATGTGTGTTGCAGCCAAAAATTGCCAAAAATCTATAAAACTTCTACTCGACGTTCAAGGTCATCCAAGGTCGTTGCTTTCAGTGCCAATCAAAAGCCAGTCTAGGACTTCCTATTAGTGATTAATAGTAACCTAGGCCGTATCTAACACCGTTTCTGAGATACAGTGACTTATTGGCCGAAAATCGCAAATTTTTTCACCCCTCTCTCACTTAGTACCCTTGCTGGAGGTGACCCTCTTTAATTTATAGAAAAGCTTTATGGATCCTGAAATTAGAGTCTTCTGGGCAGCTGATGATGAAGATTTGGTGATCTTAGCTTGCACCATTTTTGACTGATCCATCCGTGTGACAGACAGATTGCCGGACAGATAGACAGACAGAAATGTGATGGCTAAGATGCGCTACAGCAGTACTTGCTGTCGCACATAATAAAATTGGTACCTGTGTGATAATACACTCTCTGATGGAGACAAAAACTTACTATGAAATATGGAGTGGTGTTTGTATTTTTCATACTTATTTGTCATACCTGTGGTAACCGTGTTCATAAGTGGGACAAAAGCACAAAATTAGTCTTTTGCTTATAATTATGATCATTACGCGCGAAAGCAGCTGCTGATTTAGCACATCTTAGCCATCACAATTCTGTTCGTTTGTCCGTCTGTCTGTCTCTCACACAGGTGGATCAGTCGAAAATGGTGCAAGCTAGGATCACCAAAGCTTCACCATCGGCTGCCTGGAAGATTAGTTTTAGGATCCGCAAAGCTTTTCCATCAGTTTGAAAGTAGTCACCCTAAAAGAGACAGGGGTAGGGAAAATTTGCGATTTTCAACTAATAAGTCACCATATCTCAGATACGGTGTGAGATAAAGCCTAAGTAACTGTTAATCACTAATAGTAAGTCATACACTGGCTCTTGATTGGCACTGAAATCAATGACCTTGGATAACCTTGAATGCCAAAATAGGAGTTTTTATGGATTTTTTTGCGATTTCGAGCTGCGACACGCATTTCCAGAGCGAATTGCACCAACATCACTAGTGATATACCGAGACAGCCTGCATATGAAATTTTCAGCATTGAACGTAGATTTTGATTGTTCAAGTGTCGATTTTCTAGGTTCAAGGAAACCTGCACATGAGGGTATCAAGCAGCGTACTTTCGTAAGAGTTGTTATTTTACCGTTGTTGGCCAGTCTTTCATGAAAACAGTTGCAGATAGGCATGGGCATGCTGCTTATTACAACAAGCACTAGTGAAGAGCTTTTCATTTGTATCAACATCAATGACTATGAAAGACCATGAACTTTCAAAATAAGGGTTTTTTGTCAGTTTTTGCGATCTTTGGCTGCAGCACACACTTTAGAATGAATTGTGATGAAATGGCTGGAGATAGACTGACAGTTTGCGAACAGGAACTGCTATAGGCTTTAGTGCATCTCGTGAGCATTAGCTCAAATTTCTTGTTAATGGTAGCAGTCATGATGAAGTTCAACAAAGTTTGTGCATTAACCCTCAAATACCACTAGATAAAAATCACGTTCGCGACAAAACGGGTCGATTCGACCCATTGGTATATTTTCACAACTTCATTACAAATTGAGTCACAAATTGAGCTCAATTTGAGTTACAGTGTGATGTTTGATGCAAAGCATTGCAATGCGAGTTGTTGTAGTGATTATGGTGGGTGCTTTGTGTATTTTAACCCCACATTTTTGCGGCAGTTACGGACAGTCGAACTAGGCCTAACTGTTACCGCAATGACAGTTCAATCACCGTTTGTGTAAACATCAACGAAGTCATTACCGCGTTTTCAACACATGCATGCCAGTAATAGTTATTCCCAAATTAAGTTTAATTTCAGAATTTAAAAACATGTTAGTGCCTCAAATCACAGTCCATAGGGTAACGCCCTAAATGTCACTGAATGCTACAAGTCAGTACGGCTTTCCTTGCTGGGTCTTACAAATGGCGGATGGTTTGGGTGGGGCAGGCCACTTGATACGACCCAGATCAGACCAGGAAACGATGTATGTTTTCTTTTCACATTGATTGAACTCTTCATCGTGACAACCATTGTTGACGTCCGGATATCTCGATCTTACGACCTCGCGGAGCTCGACGGGGAAGACGTACGTTGGTCTCTTTCCGAGTAAGGTTTGAGTTGCTTACAAAGTACCTGAGATTTGACCTCACGAGCACTGTAGACAACGCAGACGTCAGGTAACTATCCAAGTTTGCACCAATGGGAAGTGTGTTCGGTTTGTGGGAGTAGCAGCTATCGCGGCTTTTCATACCATACAAGTACGTGACAGTCGACTAGACTGTCGTACCATTCCCCGGCGGATGCAGTTTCAAGCAGTATATGCCCAGTGAAGCTGCTAAATATGGGTTGAAGTTTTGGGGCTTGTGCGATGCCAGCACTGCCTGCTGTCTTCGTCATACCTTGGTACTGACCACGGTGCAGTTCGTTCAACTGGTCTTAGAAAGAAGGTGTGCTATCAAGGGATACTGTAGCTGCAGTAGTTATTTTTTCAAGTACAGCCATACAGACCTTGTTTGCAAATAACAAAAATAGGCCTACAATGCTATACAGTGTCATGCTATTGAGTTGATGTGTCTCTAGAATATTTATGTTTTGATTCACGACTGTCATATCGTGCATGGTGTGCATGACTGCAGCGTACGCGACTTTTTTTGCATATGTCATAACTTATACCCCGTTTACATGATGAATCTAGCTCATCGAGCCAGCTTTTTAACGAGCTAGCTTCATCATGTAAACGGGGTCTGATGACCTGCGCTTGTCATCCATCATTCAGGTGGTTATGGTCTTACTGAACGGATATAGATGCTAGACGAACTGTAGTCACGGACAACTTCTTTACATCTTTGGAGCTGTTATGTGAGCTGCGCAAACGCAACTTGGGTCTTATAGGAACTGTGTGAAAGAACCGACGTGAGCTGCCCAGATAATTCACACAGATACCGCTAGTCGCTGGTTTAACTGTGTTTGAGTTCAGTGAACATGCAACCCAAGTGTATTACGCAGTTAGGAAGAATAGAACCATCGTTCTTTCGTCCAGTAAACAGGCGAATGTGGAGGCAAACTGGATGCATCTGGGAACATCATGGCAAAGAAGAAAACTGAATTGTCTGCAGCAGTAACGCTGTCAACAAGCGGAGTGAGAAGACGATGTCGCCAGTGTACCTCCAACAAGACAGTACAGTGTTGCGAGACGTGCACCAGGCCACTGTGCATTCAGTGTGCTACCTAATCGTGTCCAGATTGCTCAACTTCTTGACTCGTCTGATCTTGATCGTATCAAGTGGCATGCCTCACCTGAAATCGTGCGCCATTTGCAAGGTGACATTTGGGACGTTACTAGGCTATTATGAACTGTGACTTAGAGGCAGTGACATGTTTGAATTCTGAAATAAAGCTTGTTTCAAAATAATTCTAATATGTTGTCAGTGTGCGTGTGTTGAGAACTTAGCAATGACTTAGTTGATGTAATTACACAGTTAAACCTGACGCTGTTGACATCAACTGGGAATTTCATGCAGTGGGTCGTTTTGACCCATAAGTGATGCCAATGTAAATTTAAAAATTGTTGTTTCATATCTCGAAAGTCCTGATGAACACCCAAAATCTAATTGCATTTCCAGAAAGAGCACGAAAAGTTAGACAAAGTCAGAAAATCTGAAGCTAAAACCTTTACAAATAACAAAACTGTAGTCACATTTAACTTTGCAAAGGGTCAAATCGACCCACGATGGCATTTGTGGGTTAACGTGGCATTAACATGTTATTTATTAGTATGTTATTACTAACATATTCGTAACTAGAAAGCAGTCATAGCCCGCAGGTTCCTCCGCCAAGGCAAAGCTATTCGCCAGGTGGCGTCACCATCTTCGGTTTTGCAGCGGTTCGCTTCTGCCCCTTTAACACAATGGTAACGAAAATTTCAAAGTGATCCAGAATCCAGGATTCCTGCTGGATCACCTCCAAAATTGAATCACTGGTAGTTTATGCCATGCCCGACATACCCTCAAAATTTAAGAAAGATCCGTCCATAACTTTTTGAGTTATCTTGCTAACACACAGACAGACAGACAGACAAAAACCGGCAAAAACATTACCTCCTTGGCGGAGGTTATCATAACCTAACTTTATCTTTGACATTGTGTAAAAGTACAGATTTTGTGTTAGAGGCACACTGGATCCAGAATGTTCATATTTGGCCAGATCTGCTAGAGGTCATTTCCACAGGTGCATGATCCGGCTGGGTCTGGATATGATGCAGCCCTATGTGACATCATCATCATCGTCATTTCTGGCAAACGTAGAACGTAGACATCAGTCTCCAGAGTGGACGGTTCTGAGCCAAGTCAAGCCAAGTCCATATTAAGGTCGCTGGATTTCAGATCCTGGTGAATGGTTTTCATCCATGTAATACGAGGACGTCCCAGTGGTCTCGTCCAATTTCCTGCAGGGGAAGCTGTTAAGATCTGTTTTGCATGCCCATGCTATGTGACAGCTATACATCAACTAATCGGATGCACGATCTGCTGAGATCCAGGTCCAAGTAAGATCCACAGTAACCACCAGTTATCTGTATAACTGACACATAAGGCTGCGCCTGATTCGGATCTAGTAAGATCCTGCATCTATGAATTCTGGCCCCTGGCCTGGACCCAGATCAGTGTTGCCATTCTGTGAATAGTTTATGACATTTTTACTGTAACAGTGTTTTGCTGCTTATGTTGTAGATCTGGATCACACTGCTGATGTGCAGTAAGTTTATTGGATTATCTCACTATTATTTTACTTACAAGAAAATTGGAAGTTATCCTAGGGATACATTTGGTGCAGTTTAGGTGCTTATGTGTTAGCCATATTTTCAGTTAATTATTTTTTGTGCTGTAGAATAGGCTTAGTTTATTTTATTACTTTTTGTTGGCTTACCGGTATGTAGAACAGCAGAAATACATCTGGTAATTTCCATTCCACTCTAAAAGAATCTGTTGTATCTCCTCTACTCAAAAAACCTACCTTAAACACTGAAGATCTGTCAAACTACCGCCCTATCTCCAACCTGTCTCTCATCTCTAAAATA
>Ga0209367_1002155_pt1 | contig 25648 bp, 13 predicted proteins | sample WorMetLIZISLAND2_FD_187412 | JGI IMG/M metagenome (GOLD analysis project Ga0209367, IMG submission 187412) | Marine gutless worms symbiont microbial communities from Max Planck institute for Marine Microbiology, Germany - Olavius geniculatus... ... | reverse complement strand
TCGTCCACAGTTGTCGTTGTCACAACTGCTGTCGAGGTTGTCACTCCAGGCGTCGTTGATGTAGCCGAAACTGTGGGACCTAATGTTGTAGTTGTTTCGGGAGCCGTGGATGTCAAGCCAACAATTGATGTTGTTGTTTCTGCTTGTGTCGTCGTTTCGTCAACAGTTGTCGTTGTCACAACTGCTGTCGAGGTTGTCACTCCAGGCGTCGTTGATGTAGCCGAAACTGTGGGACCTAATGTTGTAGTTGTTTCGGGAGCCGTGGATGTCGAGCCAACAATTGTTGTTGTTGTTTCTGCTTGTGTCGTCGTTTCGTCAACAGTTGTCGTTGACGCAACTGCTGTCGAGGTTGTCACTCCAGGCGTCGTTGATGTAGCCGAAACTGTGGAACCTAATGTTGTAGTTCTTTCAAGAGCCGTGGATGTCAAGCCAACAACTGATGTAGTTTGTGCTTGTGTCGTCGTTTCGTCAACAGTTGTCGTTGTCGCAACTGCTGTCGAGGTTGTAACTCCAGGCGTGTTTGTTGTAGTAGCCTGAACTGTGGGATCTAATGTTGTAGTTGTTTCGGGAGCCGTGGATGTCAAGCCAACAACTGATGTTGTTGTTTCTGCTTGTGTCGTCGTTTCGTCAACAGTTGTCGTTGTCGCAACTGCTGTCGAGGTTGTCACTCCAGGCGTGTTTGTTGTAGCCAGAACAGTGTGACCTAATGTTGTAGTCGTTTCAGCTGATGTCGTCGTAATTTCCACAGTTGTTGTTGTCTGCAGCGTAATTGTTGCTGTAAGCTCACACAGAATTGATCATTTCAATTAAAATTGTTTGAAAACGTAAGCAATGTTAAGGCTTTAAAGCATTTATGCATACAAGGACACAGGCGCCTTACAACGACAGAAAAATGCTCGAGATGCCACAGTAATGTTATTTACTTAAAATATTTGTGAAAATATTAGGGGTCATTGCAATCTTGTACACTTTAGCCGATTAACCTACAAGTTACTAACCATATTTTAACCTTCCCTTTATAATATCTCTTTTTCAGTTTCTGCCATCGGCTCTGAGCTTCAACCAGAGTGATTATCCAGGAACGTTGGCAAAGGGCGGCTATTAGGTGGTAATGTAATCAAAAAATTGTGAAACCGCGTTATGATTACGACCATGATTTTTATTATTATTATTTTAATACTTCTGCACGTACGTACACAGCGAACAGCCAAGAGAAGCCGGGTTGCTATGGTCACTGCCTCCGCATCCGTACTGTAAACAATCAGGTGGACTGAAGCCAATATCACAGTGACATTGACCCAAAGTATTACACACCTGTGTACACATGTAAACAATAATGTATTTAAAAAACCAGCAGTAAAGTCTAACTAGAATTCTTGTGTTTCCGGTTAACAATAAAGTAGGTACAAAGCGGAGATTTTATTTAAATATTTATTTTTATTTTTAATTTTTTCAAATGCGGCGTCTCAAAGTGACACGCTGAACAGTACGCGTGAGAACTAAGCTTAAATGAAAAAGTTGTTGTTCAGTAAAATTACATTTATGTAGGACTTCCAAAGTAATACACATAGAAAATTTTGTGCAAATATGTGCAATAGTAAACGAGTTACAAGCGATAGATAAAATCCAAAATGGCGGCCGCTGCCATCTTGGATTTATTATTTTTGTCCATTTTTGTTAAATGGTTTATTTCCGGTGGCAGCCGTGTAAATCGCTGCAAAATTTCATTCAAATACGTCAATCGGCGGCTGCGTTATTGATGTTTGTGCAAAAATCCAAAATGGCGGCTGCCGCCATCTTGAATTATAATTTTGTAATGCTGGACCACCCACGATGTCCATTTGTGCACCTGAAATTTCTCTTCAAATTTCGTGTTGATCGAGTGCGTAGTTATCGAGATATTGCGATTCGAAAATATAAAACTGTAAACACAAATCAACATGTTGACCTTTGTTTCTAAAACGCATTAAAACAATGGTTATGAAAAAGCAGGAAAGAAAAAAGATAAAAGGGTGAAAAATACAAAGCTTCCTGTGGATTGCGTCACCAGTCTTGGGATGACAGATGCCCCGTGTTCAAGTGTTCAACATGATCACCCGACAAGATTGACGTTGATAGTTTCCGATACTGATCGAATAACACAATTTACCTAGAACTTTTTAGGTCTATGCCACTTTTTTGCTCCACCCGGTAAACAGGCGAAACTAATTTACTCCGTTTGTTGAGCAGTCTCCACAGTCAGGCGCAGCGACATCCGTCACGTCCACGCATTGCTGGTTCAAGCACATCTGTCGTACACACATACTCAAAATATTTACGATTCGACGTCGTTCTTGATCTCAGCGAAACGACAGTTGACCCATTTTAAATCTTCAAATTGGGCCAATGTCCAGGCCGAAATTTAAGAGGACGATTGTTTTCGTAATCACAGGTTTTTAGGTTATGCGGTTAAAAGTTAAACGACCCAACACTGATTTTAATTTTTATTAACAAGAAAATGTCAATCTCATTGATAGATTTTTACTTCATACTGTAACACCATGATTGCAGTAAAGGATCAAACCGTCGAGTCACTTGAATGACGACAAGTTAAAACTAGTTTCGATATTTTAGTTGCAAACTAGAAATACGTTCTGCCGAACGAGGTATCTGTCTTTGCCACGCTATATAGCCTAGCAGCTGCGTATAAGGGGGTAGGTGCAAACAGGGCGCAATTATCTTTCACGGGGGCCGAGTTGTAGTCAATTTTGTCCCAAAATTCGTTGCCATGGCAACAGGGGTCAACAGGCGAAAAAGTTAAATGACACCATCGGATAGCCTGGGCACGAAAATAGGGGGTAGGTGCAAACAGCGCGCAATTATCTTTTACGGGGACCGAGTTATACCGCTTTGAGCTCTCCATTGGCTGTAATGCAAAATTTTGCAACTTTTGAATGGTTGCTATGGCAACAGATGTCGTTAGGGGGTAAATTTAAATGACACCGTTAGATTGTTTAACCACGAAAATAAGGAATAGGTAAACACAACGCGCAATTATCTTTTACGGGGACCGAGTTATACCGCTTTGAAGTCCCCATATGCCGTAATGCAAATTTTTAAAAATTGGAGTAAAATAAGGGAAGGAGTTATCAGATTTTTATCCCAAACAAACTTGATCTTACTTTTCGGGCCCCGAATCACTGTGCAAAATTTCATCAAGATCGAATCAAAATTGCGGCCGTAGGAGTGTTTACAGACGGACAGACAGAATGACAGAAGTGATTTTATAATCTGTCCCATGCTATGCAATAGCAATGGGGCAGATAATAAAATGACTCTTTGTATGTGTGTGCTGAAAGCTGGATTTAATTGAATCCAAAACACCACAATATTTACTAGAGTGATTTAGGCCGGATAATGGGGATGCTAAAATGCACGACATGAAAATGCGCGACATGAAAACGTGGCACAAACCTGCAGAGGGTGAAAATGCATGTCTGGATAATGTGGCACAAAGAAAAGTATGGAACGCCGTACGTCAAATAACTTTTGTGAGTCAGTGGGTTGTGATGGATCACACAAAGCTTGTCGACAAGTGAATTGGAAAGAAATAGCTCTAAAACAATTGTGAACAGGTATCGCTATAGGATCGTGAGCATTAGCTCAAACTTTTTATTTCAACAGCATACACACCACGATAATCCAAGAGCGCGAGTAAAAATTGCAAAGCTGACGCTGCTGAAGATGAGATGATCATTGCTTTTATGTTCTATCATGTGTCTGTTGGCCTGTTGGCTTTCCATACTGATTTGTCTCGCATTTTCTAGCTCTGCATTTCTTATGCCGCCTTTTCCAGTCCTGCATTTTTACCCTCTGCAATTTTCTTTCTGCCGAATTTTCATGTCCTGCATTTTCAGTCGCCCCGCGTTAAACCAAAGTAATCTTGTGCGTTGATCTGCTAAGAACCATTGGCAGCCAAAAACGTTAAAACGAAATGGAATAAATTTCCGGTCTTGTCGAGTAAAGTTTACCTTTCCGGTACCGCACGAAGCTCCGTCGGGTACAAGTGCCGGATTTGTCCTATTAGGTCCGTTGTAGAACGACAGGTACTCGGCAACCCGGCAGTGTATGCTGCCACCTGTCCAGTTTGTAGCACGTGTCCAGACCTGGTCGAAGTTGCGAGGTTCCAGGTCAGTGACGGCGGATACGTCGCAGTGAAGGGTGCCGCACACCTTGTCACTGCAAAACAGTCACAGAAACATGGTTCGAAATCTGCTGGAAGTGACACATTGATCTGAATCCATATTGTATGCTTCCACATAAAACAAACACCGACGTGAAATTGATGCCAAACATCTCCCGAATTGTTCGACATTTCCTCGCAAATATGTAACAAACTTCGCACAGTCGGCACGCCAGAAACATGTAAGCTTACCACAAAGGGACAGGATATTTACCCAGCAGCCGTATGAATAGCCACTAGGCTATTTTTACAGCATGTCGGATGAACAATCGGTCCAGGGCCGACTGTTCATCCGGCCGCCGATTTGCATGGCTTTGCTCGGCACGTACAAGCACCGAATGATGCTCATAGATACCGGCTAAGGACGTTCGTGTCTGTGCGGCGCACGAACACGGCGGCATCGGAGCAACTGCCCGACCTCGGCCGTAGCGTCACGGATCGGCGGTCCGGCCAACCACCATCTCAAGCCTAACAAGTAGAACATTACAGATTAGCCGGTCGGCAAGTTTGGTCTTGCCCGCAGGAACCTCAAATACACCACCCATATTCTACGCCAAACTTTGACGTCCACTATTGTTCACATAAATCTTTGAAAAACGCTAACTTTAACCCAAACCTTAACTCTAACTCTAATTCCTTACCTCTACACGATAATATTTACACAAATTCTAATCTTCGGCTACAGAAACATTAAATTCATAAGCGTTTTTAGGTTACACCTGCGCTTGAAAAATGTATACATTACAGATGCATAGGCCTATACGGCATTGTCAATCACTAGCAAGCTGAGCCAATTAGTGTTAAGTCTTGTGCATTCTGCCGTAATACTATCTGGTGGAATAATAGCCTACAGGCTAGTATTACGGCTGCCGGATAAACAATCAATGCGCATCATAAAACGTGTCAAGATAATGTAATGTTTTACCATTTAAAAACGTTGTCAAACATGATAGTCGCAACGGGTTCAAGACATTTAAATTATCGCCGACTAAGTAAAACAAAAGTAAACTGAATGTCACAGATCTGCTTACATGAAAAAGATAACGATTTTATGCTGCTTGTATTTTTTTTACAAATATGTGTCTTTGCTTTTAACAAAATGAACCGTTTTTACTCAAAATTACTCAAAATTAGGCCTATAACTCAAAGAACTGACAATTTAACTTTTTGCTCCGCGCACGCTACGTTCCTAAAGTAGTAAAGAAAAGTATATGCGAACAGTGTAATACTAGGGACCGACCGACGACCGACCTCCGTTCTTGGAAGCGCCTTCCTGGAACAACTTCAAATGGCCATATCTCATCAACCAGTAGGCCTATATTGTACGTTATATTTGTGTATTTTTGATACGACGATCGTAGTGGACATTTAGGTTTTATCATACTTGGGATGTTTTATTGTTCTGTACCTAATCCAGCCATTTGACTGCAATACTAATTCTTGAGTGGCTATTTCTATAAGTTATTAAACACTTTCTGTTGATCTTTTCTTGATTTTTATTACAGCGCAACAATCCGACAATATTCAGGCAAAAAGAGAAAGTCCTTCATCTGACCGCTAGCATCGAAGAATAGGAGTGAAGTCAAGAGGCGTGGATTTCTCGAGACTAGCTGAACTTAGGTCATAGCGATTTCCTGACTACAGGCTGTAGTCCAAGAATGTAAACATGCTCACAAACTCCTGCTTCCAACAAACACAGGGCCGACAGATTGTTTTTAGGAGCTGCGACGATACCGTCGAAGCTTTAGCCTATAGCTACTGAATATGCAATTTCTTCCCCAAGCTACAGTCTAGCTCAGCCATCGGCCTTTACCTTAGCAAGGCTCAACAGACAGTTTTGAAGTGGTAGTCAACTCTCAGTTGGCCAGGCGGCTTGCTATTCCAGGCTTACAGTACTAAGTGACCTTCGAGGAACTTTTCCTACAAAACCAAATACCGATTAGCCATTCATGAGATTAGCTTTCCTCCATAATATAAACGCTTGTTATGTTGTTATATTATGTTATGTTAATATTAGTAGTAGTAGTACTATCGACGGCGTTTAGTGTGTGCAGAGTATACATTAGATTGGTTACAATTTAAAGTATTCTTTGTTAGCTTTTGAATCTTAAACGCTTTCGACTCTACTGTTACACTGAACGACTTAACGAAAATAAAGGAAATAAATAACTAAAACGATATTGGTCGTTTTCGATTCCCTCGGCGGTTATTTGTTTGCAAACAATAAGCCACTGTAGGTTAAAATCGTTTCGGTTCAGGCGGATAACACTTATAAAAGACAACAAATAGGAGACTAACAATGCAACATACCTATCCGCACACGACAAGTACGCTGACGTGGCGAAGTCATATCCGCAGTTTGCTTGCCATATGCCTCGGTAATTTTCCGTGTAACAAGCGCTGTTTCCGTTATCAGCGTCTTGGTCCCACCATAGTTGACACTGAGACTGGTGAGTTCGGCACTCGCCGTTGTAACAATACGCCGACACCTGTAAGTAAGTAAATAAGTGACTGCGAGTAAAACAGACATAAAGAGAAAAGGTTTATTTTTCTACACACAATATATGCAATAGTTTAGTGTAATAATCAGTAATATAAACATAGCGTCCAATGCATTGCACGAGCACAGTACGAACTAGAAAGTAAGACAAAAGACAAAGAAAAATAGGTCTTTCTGCTGTTATAGAAATGGTTAAAAAAGGCGACAAGATGCTAAAATGCTATAGCTAACGTATTCTGTAACTGACAAACAAATTTGTTCAGTGAAATAAGTAGAGCAGTGTATAGACTCATGCATACTCCATTGACCGAGCAGGAGTCGGTGTTTCGTCGGTAAACGTCTAACGGACAAAGCGCATCGGTCCCGCTACAATACTCCGGCAAATCACAGTCACCTTTGGAGGCTCTGCACTCGGTCGCTCCCGGCTTTAGCTGTTTATACACGAGCAAAAAGCAACACATGTAGAAACTGATAAAAAAATTGGCCCGAGCAAAAGGGCAAACATCTACTTCTTGAACTCACGAGCCATTTAAGGCCATTATGAGGCTATTGGGACCAAGTACCACAGTGATCTTACTAGACCGACACTAACGCGCAATATCTCAACGTGAACTCCGACTCCACGTTGGGACAGCGGGTAATAATTCGCAGCACAACCGAGAAAAGGATCGTTTTGACCGGTTACTATTTGAACCGGCTTCATTATCTCCGCCAAGGTGAACGGCAGCAGCACATTGACACGCAGTCAGTGTGATGCGGACAATATCACCTTTTGTGATTTTTGCTGTTTTCGATGTGCCCGTCCTTGAATGTTGCCGGTAACAAGTATATAAACTGATGTTTTGTGCATTTATTACAATAACGTCATATCTGTTTTAGGCTCGTATGTTTTCAGGAGAAACATGCGTTTTATTGGTGTATAAATTTTGTAAAGTTTTTTAGTTTAACATATCGACTTGCAAAACTTTTTGAACGCCCCTCGTAACAGTGGCTATTGACAAGTTATTAATTTACCTCACAGCTAGGCACATCACAGCAGCGTCCGTAAGCACAAGCTTTGTTTGCCGCAAGCTGACAGTTGGAACAACATGACGGGTTACATTGCTGACAACACAAACATCATACGTGTTATAAAGTGATTCGCAATAAAGCAATCAGTCACATTGATTTACGACTAACATCTGGCTATATTGCAAAAATGTTACAAGATAAAAACAGATTTAGTAGATCGATCTCCGTAACAAACATTATTTTGCGTAAATACGAATATACGATACGATGAGACAATCTTACCGTCTATCGATAATTCACATTGAGTTTCAAAGTTGCAAATAAAATTTTGGAAATAAATTTTTAAATCTGGTAAAGCTGTTGCAATAATTAGCAGACAAAGAGATACGAAGCTTTTCGTCGGTAAATACATAAACAAATAAGTTACAAAAATTTGTAACGAGAAGAAGAACACAAGAAAACTTGATGAGAACGATGACGGTGAAAGTGACCAGACCGAAACGGGTGCGTTTCCGCAGTCGCAGTCCTCTCCTTCTTCCACAATTCCATTACCGCAGTCCGCAGTGTCGTCATAAACAGTGGCAGGCAGGTTATGCAGACAGTAGTCTAGCTCATTGTCGAACGACGTTTGAAGTTGGTCCTTTGAGCACTGCGACCAGTGTGTAGCAGGCGGGTCACTGTCCACAAGCAAACTTAACTCTATGCTTACTCTTAAATGTTTTGTTACTGATGTCCCGAAGTTTCGTGAAACTTTGCCTCGTGGTAGAAAGTAAGTGTAATTTAAAAAACACTTTATCTCACAAATGTGAAGCAGTCTTTCTAAACAGTTGATGACCGGAGTTTCCACCCTCCCTCTCCTGAGAACCTTAGAAGGCGGTAAATGTGTCGTGCACTGCACTCCTTTCGGTTTATGGTCTCAACTCTATTCTGGCCACCGACACTTTTATGTTTTATCCACTAAAACTGCCACGCAGTTTTAGAGCGAACCCGATTTAATTTCTACTAAACATCAAACACGAACTGTTTTTGTATTAACTAGCAAATGAAGCCTAATCGTATTAGCTTAGACATATCGATTAAAAATAATTGAGAAAGAAAGTTGCCGTCGGATGTAATGTAACTAACCTTGCGGAAGTGTGCATAATGCACTTCGTATCGTCACAGCCGCAAGAAGTACCATTTTCATTATAGTGACTAAGCTTCAAGTTGTGGCCCATCTCGTGAGCCAACACCGTCGCTGCATATGTAGGCAACGAGGCGTAATCCTAAAATAATCGCCATAATATGCAAAAGTGGCAATTATTATTTTTGTATGTTAATTTACTTGTTTGACGTTAAGTAGTCAATTTTACTTTTGCTGATCGTCAACTCTTCTTGGAACTTTTTTATTACATCGACTATTTGCATGGTGCACCAACAGTCTTCTGTTATACCATGCTCCCAAAGTTGAATTGCTGCACTTGGTATGTTTTGTTCAGGCTATATTCTACCACTATGAACCGTAATTTGCTTTTTGTGTTTCATTTTTAACGAAACTATAAAATAAACTATAAAATAAAATTTTTACTGTGTTGCGTAAATAGCAAATAAAGCAACGAAAAACAGCCGTTGTTTATCAATACAGCAATATACTCGTACATTATACACCACCACTTTAAAAAGTCTATTGTTACCAGGCGTTTATCTAGCACCGTTACGTAGATATTGCGTCTCAAAGATAATGGGGTCACGAGTTTGACCTTTTGTGGTCACGCGACGTCATCGGTCACGTGACCACTCGACTTCTGGGAGTCGAATGGTCACGTGACCGATGACGTCGCGTGACCCCAAAAGGTCAAACTCGTAACCCCATTATCTTTGAAGCGCCATATCCCCCTAACGGTGCCAGATGGATGCATGGTCACTATGGACGACCCATAAAAACTCGGCCCCGGGAGTCGAATGGTCACGTGACCGATGACGTCATGTGACCCCAAAAAGTCGTGACCCCATTATATTTGAGGCGCTATATCTCCGTAACGGTGCCAGATGGACCCATTGTCACTTATGGACCACGAATAGGAACTCGACCCCGGGAGTCGAATAAGCACGTGACCGATGACGTCACCTGACCACAAAAAGTCAAAAGCGTGACTCCATTATCTCTGAGGCGCCATATCTCCATAACGGTGCAAGATGAACGCATGGTGACGATAGACCATTTATAGTGAGTTGAATGGTCTCGTGACTGACAATGTTTATTGTTTAGTTAAAATAATAGAAAAAAAATGAAAGGATCATTGCTGCTGTTCAATTTGAAATTAAACTGTTTGATTTTTTTTCTACCAGTCTAAACAGCTCACTGATTATTTTTATACGGACATATACTGTAAACTATCGAAATGCATCGGACAGACTCCGTGTTCGTATGAACGTTATCTTGTTTTATACTCTGTCCAATGCTATGCATTGCATTGGACAGACAAAAAGCATGAAGTGACTGGGCTACATTGTTTACCAACTACAACATACAGCGTGTACTGTCTGAATTAATATTACAAATACTCACGCGTGTAAACGCACACGATTGACTGCGGTAGCACATTGTGCCGAGGTACGCAATACCGAGGGTGGAACCAAACGATGTGCTCCTGTCAAATATTAAATAACAAAATAATTAACTAATTAACTAAAACGCCATGTCACCGTCACTCTTGGTCTTCATCTAGCGTGCCAAGACTATTTTTCTTTGATCGTTCACATCCGGATTTGATCATGTGACATTTTACTGACGTGGTCTTAAAAAGTTTAAAAGAGCTTTTGATAGAAACTATCTCAACCCACGAAGCGTCACCTGCCATAGGGGATCACACAGCGTTTCTTGACATCCAACACATGTAAACACGCCCTGCGTTAACTACAAACAGAGAGAATAAATAGAAAAATAAGTTGATTTTTGTGTTGTCATACAACGAGATTGTTTACTTGAGTCACACATTTAAGTAATAACCACTTTATAGCGGCACGTATTGATCCCGAAATATTTTGATCATAAGTTTGACACCCTGGCGTTACGACAACAAGCCACTGTTTAACCCCGTTATGAAGACAACACGTGCACCGCACAGTAAAAATATGCAGCATACAAAAAAGCTTAGCCACAGCTTACGTGATGAGGTGTCCGTTATCGTTGTTGTGATGCGGGTTGATGTTATCACGTCTATAAGCACAGAAATTACTTAGGGTTTGCCCAGCGTCACTGCTGTCCATGGTGATCAGGTCACCAGCCGTCCAAACCTCAACACCGACTAACACGAGGTAGATGCCTTCAGGATGATACAACTGTAACAGCAACCACAGCAAGACGAGCTACGATCACGGTTCAGTTGTAATGGCGAAACATAGGACAGGGTAGGCTATCTATTTTGGCCGCTTCGCCTACTTACTTATGACTACGGATAGCCCTCCGTACTGCTTCCTGAAACACATTTTGACAGACATAGATGGTTTAATTGGCGAAGTTAAAAAATGACAACAAATGTTTGCTTCTCTTTGCCACATCTGCTCTTGTTGCCCGTGTATTTCGCCTGTGATTTTTACTGCTTTTCGACGTCCGCCACTTTAAAATAGCTTTCGTTGCAGGCACGTCTGGCTGACACAGTCGGCTTCATTGCATTTACAGTCGCTTCAGCACCCACTGATGATACATCTGCTCGTAATAATGTGGAAAAAGTGCAACCTGACAGACGTTTATCTGTTAGAATTAATTCCGAATCCCTGAGTGTAATTGAACTTGAGAACGATGACCAAAGTGGTGAAGGAAATGTTGATCCGAATGGTTTGTCAAAGTCGTTTGCTGACATGTTTGGAAATACTGACCTTGGCTGCGATTGGTTTCCTGTGAGGCCGCGTACGAGATCTCCCAAGAAAACACAACAAAAACCGGTTCGTAAGATCATTGGTGCTAATGAGACTGCAGAATTACGAGTAAAGGCAGTTGCGAAACTTGCAAGGCAAAGTGGGTGGCATATCTTCGCTGGTGGATTACTGCCGACAACGACAGAAGATGATGTGATGGCATTGTTGGAAGATCAAGGTGTTAAAGTGATTTCCTGCCAGTTGTTGTCAAAGACAGCTGACTGGCAAAAGAAGTATTCAGCTTTTCATGTGGTGGTGGACATACGTGATAAAGATAGGCCTACTGTGTTCAACGAAGCATGCTGGCCAGCTGGTGCCGATGTTCGCGACTTGTGGTTCAAGACTGCATGAACATAATGGCTCGGTTCATCCACATCTCGTCTTACAACTTACGAGGCTTTCAGCAAGGTCAACAACAATTGCTTAAATTATGTAATAATCATGATGTCATTGCCATTCAAAAACACTGGTTGGCAGACTGTGATCTCAACAAAATTGTTAACCTGAATAATGATTTATCCGTTATTGCTAGATCTGCTATGTCTGACAAACTGCAACAAAGTTTTTACGTGGTCGGCTTTTTGGCGGCCTTGCGCTGATGTTCAGAAAACCTTTGTGTACTCAAATTAAATATATTGGTTTTGATTCAAACTGCCGAGTTTTGGCTGCAATTATAACGTTGCATAATAACGTTAAGTAACTGATAATTATGTATTTGCCATGTTTTAGCAGGCTTCGAATATGAGTCTACTGTTCTTGACAGTGTTGCTTTTATAGAAAACTGTATTTTAAATTTTGATTGTGATAGTTTGATTTTATTAGGTAATTTTAATTCTGAGTGTAAAAAGCAGTGACTAGATACAGATTTTTGCGCAATTTGTTTGAGGATACACTTCATCATAATGCTGAAAGCGCATAAACAAACGTACAGCGCTGGCGCCGTTGACAATTGCTTGCGCCCGAGTGATGGTTGTTGCCTCATCACTGCTCATCGCTGTGTACTGCACAGGACATAAGCGACAGCAAACTAGATGCGATCAGACATCTCAAACCGTCGTGGAGAAAAGTATTGCCATTTAGCATACAGCGAACTCAATGCAGCTGCTGTACAGGGTGAATCAAATTGCAATGTTCCGACATTCAAAAATGCGTCATTCAGAATGTCTCAAAAATGTGAGCGTAAAACTTTTTGCACCAATTTTTCCTTTTTCTTCAGACTATAACTCTGAAAACTTGTGCTGGTTTGTGCCATATTTACTTCGCATACACTAATTTAAGTGACGAAAACGCAAACTGTAGAAAAAAATTTAGCAACATTACTGTGCCTAAAAAACTGGGTGGGCGAACGCTATCTAGATTTTCGCGTTATGGTGCAATTTTGATAATCAGTTTAAAGCGTACTAAAGTAATGCATAAATCAACTATTCGAGAAAAATCTGCATAAAATACTTACGTGCATTTAAAAACATAGAAAAGTTGCATTCAGCCGCAACTTACCTGGGAGAAGTCGTTGACTACGTAAAGTTCAACGACGCGTGTCTCACCGTCCAAGTCCTGAGGCCAATTTAACGAACGTTTCTGTACAGACATAATGCGTACAGAGTATCAAAGCTTACCAACAACAAGAACATTCATCTGATAAGAATTGTGTTGCATAAAAAACTTATCGTAATCTTAGCCAGTTCAAGTAGGCAGAATAATCTTCTAAATAAAAATTTTGCTGTTTTTTACGTCGTAGATTAAACTTGCAGCCTACCTGCTAATTTGCAGTGCAAACACGTTTGTTGATTTGTGGTAAAAATGTAATTTTAGAAAAAAAACTGTTTATAACAGTGCGTAAAAAGCACGCGTTTTAGTTTACGTAAATTGAGTAAAAGAACCTGTTATAACGAAAATGACTTAAGTTTATCTTACCTTACGTTTCCGCCTTTTAGTGCCGCTATGTTCTAACGTCACGTGGGCATTTCCTGCCAACAAATATTACAGGCCTAATAATAACACAACAGGTTACAACGGTTGCTGTAGAAAGCACTACTAAATAGACATACTTCAAGTTTATTTTACGAATTACGTTTACAGATAAAACCTGTTAACGTTCGCATTAACATTTAAACTTCTGACCTAAATTTTAAAAGTGCATTAACTTGAGTTTAAGGCAACTGGATATGTTGAATTACGGGTTTCTAAAAAAGATGGCATGCATGCTGAAAACAAAACAGAAAAATAACAAAAAAATAGAGGTAAAATTTGTAAACCCTTCAGTGTGAAATCCTGTGTAAACAACCCAAAAGATTAGATATAACTTCCGCCCTTTGATGCTCTGAATATTTGCAGTAGGTCTACACTTCCTTTTGATCTAAAGCGTTTTGTGTTTTAGATCGACTGTCGAAGAACTTACATGCCCGCAATTTCTTGCGGCCTTTCTTTGTTGCTTCGAGTAATAATGTTTTAAAAGTTTTAAAACTACACTTACTGTTAATAGTTAATCAAAACTAAAATTTTCGACAACTTTTAACATTTACAGAACACTGCTTTTTAAGTTTTTATAGTTCATTTGTTTAAAATTCAAACAGAAATGAGGCCTCATAAGCAACAAAACGATAATTTTGCGCAAGTAAATTTTCGAGAAATTTCCAACGAAACTTTTACTAATAACTGAAAAAGAAACTTTCTTATTTTTAGTTAAACCTATAGTATCACACCTGATCGACGAGGTGGCCCATTGTCATCAGAACGCCATGTCTACTTTGTTCATTATTATAGAGCAAGTCGACATTACACATAAATGCTTGTGTAGTTCGATAATGCACGCAGGCCTACATACGTAACATACCGCAAACGTAAGCGGGTAAAACATTATCGGATACTCTGTAGACTCGATGTTGTCCTGTTAACGTGTCATCAACTGGTTCCACACTGTACGTCTTATTACCAGCCGTAAATTCACCTCTGTACAGTTAAACCACATAAAAAGTTATACACCATCTTTAATTTTAAACTCGGTTCGCACTGGAACTGTTTTTACTATTTCCGGCTGCGGTCGTTCGTCATAAATTAAATGACGGTGTAGTTTATGCAATCCGACTGTAATTTAAGTACGATACCGCATTGTCTGGAGTGGTATAAGCTCGTCCTGCATATTCGCTTACCCATTTCAGCTGTGCAGCATTTAGTACCCACCACGTTACCACACGATCCGGTCTTTCTGTCTATATGCAGAGTTCTACTACTTGTCATGTTGCTGTTGTTGAAAATGGGGGGGGGGCTAATAAACGATATTTGTGATAAAACACCACATTAGTAACCACGTTAGTAACTAACACCAGTACCGCTTAGATCACGCTTACTGTAGCCTATAGCATTTGACATTTAGCTGCAGTATTATAGATAATGAGAAATAATGGCCAATTTACACGACGCAACTCAACTCAACTCAAGTGTAGTGAGTGTAGGACTGCGGGCGACAACGCAGTGACGTAATTAGCATTGTGACGTCACGCTGCTGTTCAAAAACCACGCGTTGATTGCTAGCCTGGTTGAGCAGTTGAGTTGAGTTTCGTTGAGTTGCGTCGGCAATTCGACTCCACACTTACGACGCGACTCAATTCAACGATTAAGTTGATTCGCGTCGGCCTCGTAGGTGTGAAGCGGCCATAAAAAGCCTACAGAAAAATACAGGTGGAAACGTACAGAAATCCGTAGCAGGTGCAGGCTGAAGCGGTTGAGTAGTCTGAATAACCGTCAACAGAACCAGTGTAGAAACAATGATGTGCCCTCTACAGCAAACCACAACTAGACTTGAACATGTCTTATCGGGGCGACTAAAAATACGAGATTGGAAAATGAAGCACAAACATGTTACTGGTTGATATGCGTAGTTTTACACTGTCCGGAAAAAAGTAACCCCCTAAACACTGTACAATAAAAAATATCAAATATTAATTTATTACAAGTTACGCGTAAGAAATGTTTTTGTACATTCGTTTATATTTGTCATTTATATTGTACACTGTCTAGAGGTTTATTTTTTCCGGACACAGTGTATAAGCGCTATGCAAGCAATGAGCTGAATTCCAATGACACTTGTCCGTTAGTAGCCTAGGCCTTGCGGTCAGTTGATGGCACCAACTGAAAACTGCCAACAGTAGTGAGCTCGTGTCTAAAATCCGGCCTAGACGTCTCGTGGCTCAATGTTCAAAGCGGGCCAGTATAAGACACTTACAGTAACTGTTTACTGCTGCGTATGAAAAGATGTGTCCAATGACGGACAGTCGTCCGACAGTGACGACTCTGACGACGACGGACGCAGCGATCAGCCACCGTCAGCTGTCGTGGATCCGCAGGCAGAGATGTGTGAAGTTTGCCTTATAGAGTGTTTACGTGATCCAGCAAACGTCCAGCAAACTTCCAGCAAATGTATTCAAAATACACCTGAATTGCTGGACGTTTGCTGGATCGTGTAAACACCCCATTATTCAGCCACGTGACGCCCAACATGCGCTTGTGGCGTGTGGGCACCAGCGCTGCAGCTGCTCGTCGTGCGTCACGCAGATACAGCAGCAAGGCAGATGCCCTAGGTGCCGCAGCAGCATCAATCTGGTTTTGCGTCTTTACTAGTGACATGTTGGACATCCTGTTTGGACAGTACATTGACGTCATTTCGTCTACCATGGCATTGTATTCAAACGCTTTAATCATTTTGATAAAACAGTTTTACTTGATTTTTTTTGCATTTAGTCATATCGTTAGAATCGTTCGAGATTATATTTTGCCTTCGTAATATAAAAAGTGTTGACGGTTGAGGCTAACCGAAGTTTTGATACGTGATAGGCCTGTTTGCATAACTGTAATAACTGTATACTGTATGTGACATTTATTGAAATAAGGAAATTGTGTGTTTTTAACGCAACAGTTTTACGTGTTTTTGCATGCATATTTCATTTTTGTAACTATATTAACCACATATCTAGTTCCTAGTTTGTTTTTCTCGCATTTTCCACCCCCTGCATTTCTGGTGCTCCATTTTCTAGTCTCGCATTTTCAGCGCCCCCGTCTTATGACATTTTACTATAATGCGGGGAAAGTTTGTCTGTCATACTCCTCTGGCGCCTTCTGTGTTGCACGATCTCGGACCCCGACCACGGCGTTTGGGACTTTGAAGCCTTGGGTCTTATGGAGTGTTTACACGATCCAGCAAACGTCCAGCAATTCACGCGTATTTTGAATACATTTGCTGGAATTTTGCTGGACGTTTGCTGGATCGTGCAAACACCCTATTAGATCTGTGCGCCCCCACCTTGTTCCCACCTCCCCCTACGGGCAGCCGAAGGGGGTGAGTTGCCGGGTAACAGAGTGGACCCACTTCATAACTGAGTAGACCGGCCGTAGGGCAGAAACATTTCTAATATTTTTCAATGTTTATCATTATCATCATCTTCGCCTTACAATAAAACTTGTCAAAAAACCAAAGACGTCTGCGGTAATGTATAAGAGGACTAAGGCTATGAATATTTAAAACTTGCGTAACGTGTGATCATGACTGTCTCAGTCAAAAACATGGCACAACACTTTTTTGCGATAAAACGAATAGCCCCTACTGTCGTTGTAGTTTGGTTGTTTCTAAAAATTTGGGGTTTCAGCAGTAAATATCAAAGAAATCTTTATCCAGTATCTCCTTTTCTTGTAGTTTTGGCGTCAAAAGTCTAGCTAAATTAAATTAATAAATATGAGACATAATGTATAAAAAAGTCTGTACAAAGGATCTGCGCCAAAAGTGCGTTAACATATTTAACTGTCAAATCAGTTCGAATTTTTTTGTTGGTACTGAATGTTTATCTGTGAAGAATACTCGTCAAGTAGAAAGGTATTTTTAAATTTGTGCATACAGCTTACCGTGTTCTCGGTGTTTCTGTAAGTCGGTCCTGTGTTCGTCATCAATTTCTCAACATACGAAGTCGCAAACAGATATCTACGTCAAACATGCACAGTAGGTCCTACAGCACTGTGTGGCATTGTATGTGGTCACGCACAAAATTCTGTAAACGCCAAATGTTTTTTTTGCTTTCTTCGCATAAGAATACGCCCCCAGTCATAGATGGTATCTGTCGCTGCCGCTGACCGTCATATTTCACGGGTCAGACGAAACACCGCATCGGACCGCACCGGCGGCCGTCCGGTGCGGTTAACCCTAATTTTAACCCTAACCCTAACCGTAACCGTCCGGTGCGGTGTGGTGCGGTGTTTCGTCTGACCGTATTTCACAAGGTAGGGTAGCAACATCAAAATAAAAAGTTTTTTTAACGTTTTCTTGGTCTTTAACGTTCTCTCAATTGCACTTGTTTAAAAAACAACATGTGGTATTGTTTATTTTAAAATTGAAAAACCCATATGTGTTTCTCTCAAATAGGGCGTGCTTTTCGCAGACACTCTGCTTTCCGTAAAATTATTTAGTTATTTAATTATAACTCACAGTGTAAGCTTACAGATTACTTCGAAGCGCGGTAAAAGCCGGGGCGGGGAGACGAATTTTTATCAGCCTGCTGAGAGAACAATAGTTAGTGATAAAATACATTTTATTGCAGTTGCACACATATTATCGTTGCAATACAACGTGTGCAGATACAGGTACTCAAGGTTCCATGACACTTAATCGGCGACAGTTAATCGGGCCTAAGGATAAAATGACAAAAACACAATGACAGAACATTTTGACATCGAGAAACGATTATTTCCTGCAAACTCACGCACAAAATTACTCTAGCGTTGACATACTATTTACGTAGTGTTCATGTAGCGTACTTATTAGTTAGAATAAAAACACCTAGCACAAATACAATCTATTATTCTCCGTAAACACAAACGGTTCATGCGTGAGACAAGTACGCGATGGAACGCAGATAAATCAGCACTTCGGCGCGACCATACGCTGCGACGGCTCGATTCACACGGTCGTTTAGTGCCCGATACCTTTTCTCCGACGGATGACTTGCTTCCGCTGTGCCCTAAAAACAGACCTTTTTGGCGCTGAACGTCGCGCTGAATCCCGCTCATGAAAGTCGATACGGTCGGGTGGTGACACTGGAACAGTGCCTGTAGCCCGTGGTGCCACCCCTCGACGCAGTTGGTGCTGCGAGTTATGCCGTCGAACCTGAATTGCACTGAACTGACAGTCGACCTGGGGTGAGGTTAATTAATGTGCTGGACGCATGGCCGACTGCTCGCCCGATGAAGTGTCGTCGTACCGTACTCAAAGTCAAAGGACATGCTTTGTCAGGGTCACGACTGCAGGCCTTCGCGTAACGAAGGACAAACATTAAACTGCCATATCGATCGGAACGCAAAAACGCACAATGAAATTCTTTACAAGATGCTGTAGCTGAACGTTGGCTTACCTTGTCAAATTCATTATCATCACCACAATTTTATTCGTCCGAACAAACATACACAAAAACTCACAGAAAGCACGGCAAGACATACCAGTAACTTCGTATGTACATAACCTAAAAATAACGGTAACGCATTCAGTACTTTGTCAGTTACAGCAAATACAATATTTAGGCCCTTATGCTGTAATTAATGACACAGTCTTCTTTGGTTTAAATTAAACGCTTTTACTGACATTTCGTTAACTAATTAACGCTAACCTGTTTTTAATGAGATGCAGAACGAAAGTCTGATCGAATGCCATAACCTCTATCGTGATGTGCGAATAATGACTTCCTGCCTGTAATATTGACATTAAAAATTTCACGATATTGCTGACACAAATTTAATACACACAAGCACGGAAAAAATGCAAGAACTCGTTAAAACGACTTGCTGCATGCAGCCGGTTAACTGCTAACTTGAGACAAGTCGGTAAGTGACGTGACTCGCGACTGCTAGCAACAGCTGTTTTGCCGACAGACACGCGCGCAAAGTCGAATACAGACACGCTGTCTCACAATTAGTGTTACTTATAGCTTTCAGCATTGCGAGTTATTTTTCTAGTGAAAGCAAGTCATATTTGAGGGGGTTACGCGGCACGCGGATAGAAATGCCCAAAATGTTAAGACATTTTCTTTTGCTGTACGCCTGTATACGAAAAAATCAAATGTCAGAAAGAATCAAACAATTAAAATTGTTACCACGAGATGCGTTTCGACCGTTGCGAATATATCAAAAAACATTTAGCTCTGCTTCGGGATCACACCGGGCGAGTTTACAGCGCAAGTGCTGCCCAGATCAGCTACATTTGAAAGAGGAAAAAAAGTATTATAGTATGCAATCAAGACTTAGTTCTTACGCCGTTATCAGTAGATGAGATAAGTTGATCGTCTTTGTAGACTTTGACTTGTGACTCAGAGTAAGTCTTGTATTCACTGACAACTGAACGTGCAGCACCCCAATGTTTTGGCTTCTCCAACACTGCATTAATTGCAAAATACGGTTTTTACGCGCGAAAGCAGCTACTGCTTTCAGCGCGTCTTAGCCATCGCAATTCTGTCCCTCCGTCCGTCCGTCTGTCTGTCTGTATGTCACACGGGTGGATCAGTCGAAAACGGTGCAAGCTAAGATCACCAAATCTTCACCGTCGAGTGCCTAGAAGACTATAGCTTTAGGAACCGTAAAGCTTTTCCATAAATTCGAAGGGGGTTACCCCGAACGAGGGCGCTAAACAAGAGCGGATGGGCAAAATTTGCGATTTCGGCCAATAAGTCGCTGTATCTCGGTAACGGTGCGAGATAGGGCCTAGGTTACTATTAATCACTAATAAAAAGTCGTACACTGGCTTTTGATTGGCGCCGAATTCAATGACCTTAAATGACCTTGAATGCCAAAATAGGGAGTTTATGGATTTTTTGGCGATTTCGGGCTGCGACACAAGTCTATATCATTCACAAGGTGGCGCCACAGAACTATCGTTATGCGATCCAAATAGAGAATTTGGTGTTTGTATATTAACTTAGCGTGAACACCTCATTTTTCAACTAAACTACTGAACAGGAACTGCCATAGGCTTTCGCGCGTCTCGTGAGCATTAGCTCAAATTTTTTGTTTCTGTCATCATCATCATTTTATTTGCGCAAAATAAACAACACAGTGTGTTTCGACACAGCAAACACAATGTGCAGAGCAGTCAGGCAACGCAGCATATACAAGTACTGCACACAAAACTTAATATACTTACAATTAGAACTTTGCGTGACACAAGTGATAGATCAACTTTTGTGGCAATAATTTCATTATGTTGTTTTTGGGTCATGGACTTAATAATTGGTTGCTCGCAAGTAAACAATGCTGTCCATGCTATTATTATTCATATTTACTGTCTGAGCTTAAATACACAGTCTAATCATGATAAACTTACCTGGTACGGCCGACGTCAGACTGGCACACAGCAACGTCAATATCGTTATTAATGATAGTATCATGACGTCATTTATGCCTTTCCCGACTACGTTACGAGTACGATACTTATTACGTCATGCCGACAAATTTGCATTACTAGCAAACAGAAGAATGTGTTTGTACACTGTCAACACCGTGTGTGCGAGCGCGATTTTCACTGTGTGTTAATTACAGGAGTTCAGTTCTTTCTATAGCCATTATAAATTATGTGCATGAGATCACCTTCGGCGCAACGACAACAAAAGATCTATTCTGTTCAACTGCCCAGCTACACGCTGGCTCATACAAGTGTAGCAGTATAATTCTCGTCCTATACTTTTCTTAACTCGTCTGGAGGAAACATTACGTTATCTCCGCCAATGGAACGAAGTGAATTGGAGGAGATTATAAGGTTGGTCGATCTGTCCGTCGTTGTGTGTGTCCGTCTGTATGTCTGTGTACACGAATTGGCGGAGATATATGCACTCCAACGAACGCCTTGTAATTTTGAATGCAAATTATAGGACATTAATTTGATTCTATCTTGTAGTGCGATTCACGGGGAGACGATGGCCAAAGTTTCGCAGTTAATTATTGACCCTACATTATTTCACCAAAAACAGTACGATTGACAATTTAACCACTTCAACATCCAACACAGCGGAAACATTTGTTCACAAATCAGATTTATGACATAAAAATTATTCGGTAAAGAAATAGTGAGACATGATTGTCATGCTTTGTTTTTTAATGTTTATAAAAATCGCAATAGTGAATAAATTTTTATCTAAGAATATCCGAATTTAAAAACATGAATTCAAAAACTAATAGTGCGCCCTTTCTATGGTACCGAAATGACATTGGATGACCTTGAACAGCCGTTACGCAATCGATTGCATAAAAAAGGCATTTTTCCGCTTTTGCCATGCAGAAAAACTTGTAATCTTGTTAGCATTGCTGTTGTTATTAAGTGAAGAAAATTTTTTATGATTTTATAGACTAACGTATATTAAAACATGCTCGTATGCCTATCGGTGGTTTGGCGCTGCGCAGTATACCGGTTTGGACAGCATACCGCTGTTCCTAAAGCAACGGTACGGTATATCGTATCGTTGGCAAATACCGCACTAATCAGCAGGCGTTATTGTCAGCTAACGATTGTGCTAATAATGTTTATTTAAGCTTGACTTAATTAATAATTTTAGTTTTACAATACACAGGGAATCGCAGTAAGTTGGTGTCGTATATGTGCAATAATATTCTACTGCTATGTTTCAATATAAACTGAAACATCCATGCTTTATGTGAATTGAGCAGTCTAAGACGTTTTACAATTAACCTTCACTAACTGCCGTGAGGTGCGACATCGTACATACTCATAGGCCTATAGAGCACTCTTAAACATTGTTCAACAAGACCAGCGTTCACTGCAACGATCGAAGCTATAGCGTAATCGTTTTCGATATTGTCCCATTCCTCGATAAGTGTGAAACATTCATGTTCACTATTTTATGCGTCAACCTGTTTAAATAGTTTTTAACTAAATCCTATTGCATTGAGTATTTTTAACTTCACTGAGCCCTACTTACTGTCGAATATTTTACCGGTATACCGATCCGCATCCAGTATTACAGTCGGGTGGCAGCTAACACTGTTTTATGGCTAAATGCTATAGTTCTTCATAGGAAACCCATCTCAGAGCTATGGAGCGTCACTTGTCGTATGGGATCACACAGTGTTACCTGCCACCCGACACTGGTAAACACGACCCGCCTTAACCCCAGCCAGATAGGCTGTTATTCGATCTACATACCCCGAATGGATGAAAGGCTGAGTTGAACTAAGCGGCTGGTTACATACCGAGATGGTTTACCTGCCTACAGGCAGTCACCCATCCAAGTACTAGCCCGATCCGGCGTCGAGTAACTTCGTTGATCGGATGAAACGGGTTATTGCTACGCTACGCCACCAACCCGGGAAAACTGTGTGATCCCGTATGGCAAGTGACGCTCTGTAGCTATGTGGTGGCTTTTCTATTTAGAACTATACACCACTTTTAGCCTAAAGGCTTTAGACTACTTTTACTTTTACCGTAGCTTGCAGCATTGAAGTGGCTGATTTATTCATAACACAACATCGCACCGATGTCACCGTTAATAACTGGCGCATATTTCGCCGCTGGTGATTACGGCAAAATGACAGCGTCACACAATAGACTTTTCAGAAACGCCCTCGAAAACGGTACCTGTCACGTGCAGTCACTGCAGTGCAGGAGCTGACGTATCTCTATAAAGCGCCACGCGCAACACACGAAAAGTTTTTCCGCATTAGTTACGCATAATCATGCAGGTTCCGTTTTCAAATACTATTATGTCATCCCGTGTCGTGTTGAGATGTAAAAAGGGGCTGGGTGTGCATATAGGTCTAGGTGTGGCCAGAACACTCCCTTCCTCTTATTTTTTTTGGTAATTTTGGGTTACAAAGGTACATATACAGGCATCTAAAACTGGTTTTGACTTCAAAAGTTATATGACAAAAAGTTTTCAGTTTCACCAGGTTGTTACAATCTTTTGTTTTACAAAACACATGCAGCTGCAATTAAAGACAACCAGGAAGCAGCGTGAAAATGAGAATCATGGCGAGCGCGTGAGAGAACGAGATCGCGATATTATTATAGACTCTAGATCCTATAGTCCAAGCGGAGACTTTTTAGTCAATCAATCAATTAACACGCGAATTCACGGGACGTCCCTTAAAAAACAAATTTCTCAAAGTCGCCAGTTACAAGTACATGTAGATAATGTTGCAAATCGTAAGTAACTTACCGGTAAGTTACTGGAAAGTTACCGGTAAAATAAAAAAAATATTTCCCCCTTCTGTCCAGAAGCGCAGACAAAGTAGACCCAGGGGACCCAGTCCTTTAATAACCAGGTACATTTTTTGTTGATAATAGATATTAAAAACTTTCAAGTTTGCGTGGTTTGTCCTCAAATCCCGAGACAAAACATAAGCACAGGTCAAAACTGCACTAACTTTGACCAGCTAATGTTCAGAAAAAATCGAAATCGTTGCCACCAGTCCTTATAAGCCCATTGTAAAGCTATATTGCACCAAATTTAATTTTTGGCTGGAGAGCCTACAACGCTCACCAAACAAACCCTTAGCTGTATTTTAGGAGTCCTACTACTAAAACGAAAAAATAGGAAAGAATGAAATAGAGAAAGGTAAAGCAAAAAAAAGAAAAATAAAAACACACAAAAACAGCGGGAAAAGAAAAAAAGGGGGAAAAGAAAGGAAGGGGAAAAAGTATGGAAAGGAAAACTTGGGAAAAAAAGGAAAAAAAGTTAATGGAGGGAAGCCCTGACCTCATCCTAATTCACGTTTTTAACTGGCTATGCTACTGTCCAATCTTTATTTTTTTACTAAATTGCAAATGGAAAACACACAAAAAATTGTTGTAAATTTTCAGATCATCACACCTCACACGGTAGCGTGAGTGTTGTAAGTTTAAAGTACATGGGAAAAAACAGCCAACCCAAAACCCCTAAACCAGTTGTCACCAAATTTGAACAACGTGATTATGTCAAGGACGTCTACCACCAAACAAAATTTGGGATTAATCTGCCCATGGGTTTTTGCTTACCATACAGGTGTAGTGTACACCTCCTCCCTTCTCTGCATGTTTACTGTTTTTGCTTCTTTTACTCGCTTACAGGCGATCCGTTAAACCGATTTTTACGCTGAATACGTCAAATAACGCGGTTCCGTGGAAGGAAGTGCCTTTCGGGTTGAAAAAATAAAAATTTAATTTTGGACTTATTTACTCAAAATTCAAAAAAAAATACAATGGCGCCTAAGGGAAAAATGTAAAAATTCTTTTAACTGTCATAACTCAGATTATGTGAGGTTAGAGTCATAATTTTTGGTTCTAGATATGGTTTTCAAAGTCGGCCAATTTAACGGTGTCATTCATATTTACCCCCGATCGACCCTTGTTGTTAAGGCAACAAAATTTGGGACAAAATGGTTATAACTTGTCTTGTATAAAAAGTATATTCGAGATTTTTCCGTATAGCAAAAGGTTTTCGGGGTTGGGCTATAGAATGCTGCCAATCAAATATTACAACGACCGACCTTGGTTGCCATGGCAACGAAATTTGAGACAAAATGGGCTATACCTGGGCTTGTACAACAAAATAAAAATATTACCAAAATTCGCAATCTGACGGGAGGGTGTTTGAGAGTCTAGAGAGTAGATGATGTCAGTCAAAGTCTACCGAAGCCAATTTTAATTGGTTTGTGTTTCCATGGAAACGAGTTGTAATAGTAGTAGTGGTGCGTTGGATGTGTCTACTACTACTATACATACGTAAAAAAAAACTTACCAGTTTAAAACTATGCGTAAGAACGATGTGATGATGTTAGTCCACTAAAACAGCAAAAATCATTTGGATAACATTTGTTGGGGCTATGCATGGCGTCCTTATAAGCGTTCGACCTTGACCACAAACGCAGTAGATCGTCATCATCATCATCATCGACAACCGTGGGCTCAATGCCCGTTGGTGTCTGACGCCATTCTTACTATCGCTGCCCACCGCTGCCTATCTAGGGCAGCGTGGCTTAACTCCTGCAGGGTTGTCCCACAC
>Ga0209367_1002153_pt1 | contig 25653 bp, 14 predicted proteins | sample WorMetLIZISLAND2_FD_187412 | JGI IMG/M metagenome (GOLD analysis project Ga0209367, IMG submission 187412) | Marine gutless worms symbiont microbial communities from Max Planck institute for Marine Microbiology, Germany - Olavius geniculatus... ... | reverse complement strand
AACAGAGACGACAAGGGCGTTGTACAGGCGCAGTTTAGTGTGCAGGCTCAGTCTTGACTGCCGCCATACAGATGTTAACTGGCCCATGACGCTTGAAGCGAACCCGATGCGTTTGAGCGTCTCTGGCGTAGAGCGGCCGCATGAGCTGATGTCACTACCCAGGTATGTGAAACGGTCAGTGACGTCGACTGTGTGTCCCTGGATGGTTACAGCACATGGTTGGGTTCCGTATCCGGCGTTTTGGAGATGAGTCTTCGGCCATGACGTATGCAGGCCCATTGTCTGGCAAATGGTCGCTAAAAACCTTTTTTGTTCAGGTGTGATATTGCAATGCATTGTGACTGAAGCTGTAATAATATGTGAACTAAAAAAAATGCTACACAGTGTTTTATTTCACACGTAACCATGGTCTATCTCTAACATGCGTTCGACGTGACAGATGTGTTTCAGCAGATTGTGGCAGCATTTTTAAGAGTGAAGAAGGCTTTAGACTATGTTAGTGATTACCAACTAAAGTCAGCTTGTAAGAACGCCATACGCATAGCCCCATCTAAGGTTACCCAAATGATTTTTGCTGTTTTGGAAGACTGATATTATCACATCGTCCTTACACACATTTGTAAACTGATTAAGTTTTTATTACATATATAATACATATAATTGTCCTTAAGAAACTAATGTGTGTTTGCATGTGCAAGTGTCATCTTGTGAACATTTAATGATCAGCTCTGAACTAATTATTTACAAATTTCACTTAACTGCTAGAGTTACTGTTTGCTTAATTTTTCGTTCATTAATGTACAATTGTGCGTGTAGGACCTATGAACTGCCTAAACTGCCAGCCTAACTTGAACTTAATACTATCGAAGATTGCAACACAAACTTCCCACTGATCCTTATTAGCATAATTACCTCCGCCAAGGAGGTTGTTTTTGCCAGTTTTTGTTTGTTTGTTTGTTTGTCTGTTTGTCTGTTTGTCTGTGTGTCAGCAAGATAACTCGAAAAGTTACGGACGGATCTTTCTGAAATTTTGAGGGAATGTCGTGCATGGCATAAGCTACCAGTGGTTCAATTTTGGGCGTGATCCGGCAGGAATCATGGATTCTGGATCACTTTGAAATTTTCGTTACCATTGCGTTAAAGGGGGCATAAGCGAACTGCTGGCAAAGCGAAGATGGTGACGCCACCTGGCGAATAGCTTTACCTTGGCGGAGGTACCTGCGGGCTACGACTGCTTTTCTAGTTATTTTATGGCTTTAACAGTTATGCAAATTTCAACAAAAATGTGTAAACTCACAAGTTAAATTTCTCATTCCAAATTGGATTCAGATCCCTTGGCACCGTTTTCGTTCTCTTCTTTGTCTTGCCGACTTGCACGGTCACGTAAGGGTCGCTGGTTCCAGTCTTATCTTTAGCGATCAGTCCTTGGGCGCAGATTACTGCAACAGAAAACAAGTTGATGTTGGCATTATGAAGTTAAAAAGAAACAGCTTTTTATAGAAAACTTATCTTAAAGTTACGGAGCGTCACCTGCCATATGAAATCACACAGAGTTACTTGCCATCCGACACAGGCAAGCGCACCCTCAACCCCAGCCACACAGGCTGGTTTTCAATTAGCCTAATCCGAAAGGATAAAAGGCTGAGTTAACCCGATATAGTTTATTTGTCCACAGACAGTCAGCCAGCTAGTAAACACTTGATAGTGATTCAACCAAAAGTTGAACCAACGACCTCGCGATTGCAAGTCCAACGTCTTACCGTTACATCACCAAGCTGCTACTGAGTACTGACGTAGAAAGTATAGAGCATGTTTTAACAGATTTATCACTGCTACTGTGCCACTATAACATTACTACTACTCAGGGCCGTATTCAAGGAAAAAGAGAGGAGTTAGTGGGTTCAATCCCTCCCCCAAATGTTTGAAAGTTTAAAAGTTAATTTGACAATTCTGCGTACAATAGTTCTCCAAAGACCCCGCTGAGGAAGCTTACAGCACGCCCTAGATCTCGTAGCTGGATTTCAAGAGTCCTACGTCTAAGGGAAAGGAAGGGGAAAAAGGCAGAGTAGAGGAAAAAAGGTAGAAAGAAGAAGGGAAAAAGGAAAGAGGAGAAGGAAAAGGGAGAGAGAAGGTCAACCCCCTCCCCAAACAAAAATTCTGGCTACAGCTCTGCTACTAGTACATTAGTACGGCACAGTGCCACGTGTATGCCCCATTCATTTTTATCGCTTCAAAAATATGCTACACAAAGTTTGGCAAGAAATTCTGTGTGCTTGCGTATTCACGTTATCCAACTATTTTGCATTGTGCAAATGTAGACACTGTTTGTTCAAGTATTATACAATACAGTGTCCAAACTTTAAACTGTGTGCATTTAGTTTCGCAACACCGGCCACCCCTCACCAAATTCTAAAGACTCGATTGCTGCTGCTGCTATACTACTGTTTACTGCTATGAGCGTCAATCGTGGCATAAGCCGTTGCATGTTGCACGGTAATTTGGAAGTTATATTTCTGGGAAAAACAATTACAGAGAGTTCGGACGTATTTTAGTCGTATGCACGAAAGCTGGAATAATTATATACATCTTCATTATCTTAAATGAAACGATTAAAAACTTAACTAAACTTTACTAATGATAATAACAATCGTTATGTCAGCAAACATGAGCTATGCTACTCATGAGCAGCGTTCAATAGTTTTAACATAACTTCAACAGTTCGTATCTTTATAATTTCGCTAGATAATCAATGTAAACTTGAAACAGATTCGACATTCGTTTGCAATGTCGTCGTTTGATGCACAAAGAAAATGTCAGCAGCAGATCAGACATAATTATAGTAAATTGTAGAATGATATCTGTAAGTCTGTACCTGTGATGACAAGCTTAGCGGACCACTTGGACGTGCCGTCGAGCACTGACTGTTTGACCGCCTTCATGTGACCACCGTGAGATTTCTTCTCAACGCTGAACACGTTCCTACAATCAGCCGATCCAACCCAAACAACTCGAGTCACCATCATAAGACCAAAGTTAAGATTGTCCTAAGATCATGTTGTTTTAAGTGAATTCACGAAATTTTTCTTAGATGATTGTAAAATTTGGCACAAAATTGCAAGATTTTATACTTTAGCTGTATCTGAAAAAATATCTGGACTAGTCAATGCATTTATATGTTTAAAAGCAATAGATATATTACTTCAATCTTAAGATAAACTAAATTTTGGTTTTGCCTTCGGCATTCACAACGTTCAGCCAATTTTGGAAAACTAACAAAATCTTTAAAAATTTTGCACAAAGTCTTAAGTTCATTGAATGCGGGATTTGTTCTTGTCATATTTTCTGCTTGGTTCAGTGCAATCAGTTTTCAAATGCACCTGAACATTTTCCATCGTAATTTAATGCGTTAACGTGGTTTTTAGTTGCAACTAAAAGCTCAGGACGCTTACATGATCAGGTCGAATATTTCTGGCTTGTTGTGCTCGCGAATTTTCATGCGGTCTTTCATTGCCATGATGATGTTGTTTGTTCTATCGTCCATTCCTTGCTTTGAACTCTTCTCAGCCGCGCCTACACAACCGAACAGCGCATTAAAGATGTTTTTTTCAAAAAAAACGTTATACATAATACTAATTTACGTTTTACTTACTCACTCACTTTACAATCCGCCTAGTGCAAAACGTCCGTCCGTCCGTCCATCCGTGAGTTCGTCCGTCTGTCTGTCAGTCAATCGTTTTATAACTTTGATGCATTATGGCCATGTAACCTACATTGGATTACTTGAAAAATAATTTCGCAAGCAATTAGTTTAAAAAAATTTGTTTCCACGAGCCCCAACATTGGTAACCTAGTCCCACGGAAAAATCTTCAAATTTCGGGTGAAGTAGACTACGGAGTCCACAATGTAATTCAGTCTTGTCATTCTTTTATCACCGGCGCAACGTGTAACGTCACTCGGAAGAATAATTGTAAACATAATCGTAATCCTAAATGTTATAGTGACCTATCTATAGCAATAAGACCGACAGTGCATCACAATGTCCAAAGTAAAAAAATGCGGAAACAGATAAAAAAGAACATGACCGCTGCCACAGACGGCGCGAACACCCAATCAAATTCCAGCAACTCCGAAATCAAGTCAACATTCTCTCAGTAACCCACCAATTTGTTGCTAATATTTTTATGGCAAACTGTAGCATTGTACATATAAAAAATGCAGGTAAAATGATAAAATACTTATCTTGGAACGCGCTACACCAAGTTGATATTTTTGAAACATTGTTTCATATACGGCCGATAGTAACTGTACTTGTAAAAAGCAGCCGCTATAAAAAAAATAACAAAATGAGAACAACGATAAGAAGAACTGTTAAAACCACGTACGTTGAAGGCAGTCGGCGTTGAGCAAATCCTTGCATTTTTCATGCGTTTTGACGCCGCATTCCGTACAACGGACACCTTGTCTGGCCAGGCCCCAGAGCAGACCTTCGCACTCGAAACAGTAGGTCGGCGACGAAGCGCTCCAGATTACAAAGTTATGAGGCGTCGTCGACGATATCGGGTAGATGAGCGCCTGCAGAGTCTTCTTATACACGTGCTGCTTCTGCTCACACCAATCAGAATTTGTCATCGACGATACTGACCACTAACATCATTTTGGTATTATTATGGGCCTATTTGTATTTTTTGTTATGTAACTTGTATTAACCTGCAATTCGGCTATGTTATATTTTCTGCTATCCCAAAGGCGTTTGACCGTTGTGCAACACAGGATTACTTAAAAGGTGGTTTTATAACTCTTAATAAATGCCCTTTCCAGAGCTACGGAGCGTCACCTGCCACATGGGATCACACAGAGTTACCTGTCACCCGACACAGGTAAACGCGCCCTGTAAAAACATAAGGTCGCAACGAATATAGTGCAGTCAGGAAGACGGAATTAATAAATGATACTAACAAGTTCTTCGTCGTTGAGCGATTGTCTGGCGACGAATGCAGGTGGAATAGCATTCGCACGCTTTGATGCTGCCATCGTCTGCAACACAATCACAAGTCAACGTTATACCCCGTTTACAAGAAAAAACAGACATGAAGCACACTTAGAGCAACCTTAGAGCAAACTTGAACCAAGCTTAGAGCACACGTCGTGCACTCTTAGAGCTGCCTTCATAACGGTGTATATTGAATGTGTACTCACGTGTGCTTCGTGTATGCTTCCTCGTGTAAACGAGATATTACTCAGGGCACAATAGCACTGCTTCGTAGCAGAACACAGATAAAAACGCAAAGACTTCTGCCAAATATACTGCAAAAAATATGTAAATGCAATAAAGCAGTGTGAGCAAATTTACTTGATCAACTGAACAATGGCAGCTGCTTATTATAACGAGAACGTTTGACAAAATGACTCGGATAAAAGCAGGAATAATGACAGTAATAAAAATAATAATAATAATTACCTTCATGACCTGACAGCAGAAAAACACACACACATACACAAATACTGTTTTAGTTCTCGTAGAATCAACATCAACAAAAACACTGTAAACTAACAAAGAATCAAATGGCAAACATTCTCTTGAGCGTTAATTTCTGTTGCAATGTCAGACCGCTAAAGCCTCAGTACAGATACATATTATAACCTGCAATCTCAACAGCAAAAATCATTATATCTCTTTCTGCTGTCCTAATAAGCGTTAAGGCACATACAGAGCGACGTAATAAGGTGTTTACACGATCGAGCAAACATCGAGCAGCTAGCTCGACGTTCTATGGTAGTTAGCATGTTAATTAGAAGGGCGGGCTGGTTGTAATTGGAAGGCCTATATAACACGTGATCAGCTGTGGGCTTAGAGCCCAAGCCTAGGCCTACCCTTGAGCCAGGGGGCGGGGTTCCAATAGGCCTGCTTGAGCCAGCTTGATGTTTGCTCGATGTTTGCTTGACGTTTGCTCGATGTTTGCTCGATCGTGTAAACACCCTATAACTGAACTGAAGTGACCAATGGATGAGTTCAGTTCAGTTCAGTTCAGTTACGTTGCCGTGAACGCGCCTTTCCGCTACAAGCAAGCCGTGCAATCTGTAGGGCCTACTTCCTGCACATGACCATGGCGGCATTGATCTAGGACGAACGAAAAGCCAATCCTCCAAGGGGAACAATACAACGTACCCATCTCTCTTCACGCTCTGAACATCTAAGAAAAAAATATATTGCACGTTTCTACACTGCGAGGCATAAAAACACATACCAAAATTTATCGATCATTATCAACGCTGCTATCAATGCATAGAGAATGCATCTCCCTGCCTGTCTTACACTATGGCCGATATTTCGAATATTTACTGTCAGCAGTTGCATAACTAAACAATTGGATAAACTGTCAACCAATGTGCTAGAAATTTGGACAAAATGTGCCAAATGTGCGTTATTTGAATCAAATAATGATATTACATTGAATAAAAATTAATATTTTGCTTGTTTTGCTTTCCCCAGGTAGTGCAAAAACAGACGTTTGGTGTGATGGGAACATAAATGGTCATTTAATGGCCAGTTGTGTCTGACATATTTATACCAAAAATTATTAAAATCTGATCATCCGCTTGTAAGTTACGATCGAAAAATTTTCGTGTGTTTTTATGCCTCACAGTGTAGGCCTATAGCGTGAAGGCTTGCTAAAACTTACAGCATATACAAATGGCGTCATCCATCTAAATGTTTAAATAAGCTGCCATCAATGGTTTCAGCCAATCAAAATACAGCAGCATATTTTGACAACGTGACATATTGTGTCAGGGATAGGCCGGTGTTGATTTTCGACAGTCACTGTGGGCCTAATCAACGTCGAGTATAATTTCAAGCTCTGTAAAAACATTAATAATAAACAAACAGTTAGTCAACGTGGTGTAATAGACAGAAAGCAATGTAGATGTTAAAAACATTGATTTGCAAATAAAAAACATAAAAACATGTTTTCACCTTTATAAAAAGCATCAAAAACATGCATAAAAACATTAAAGTACAGTACCATAAAACTTTTAATAAAAGCCCCTGGCATTTATTGATCCATTTGACAAACCCCCTAGCATTTAATAGAGATCCGGTGTTTAATGGGGACCCGGCTATTATTAGAAGTTATACGGTATTCAAGTAAAAAGAACCGTCAATACTAATCTAATAAGGTCAATAATACTGCTACAAAACACTTGCTCTGTCTAGAAAATGGACGCTTAACACAATTTGCTCATGAAAAATGCATCATATTGTACGTTTATGTTTTAACAGCAACAAAAACACAACACTAAATAAGCACAAAAACATTTTTTTTTTAATTTTTTAAAACATTAAAAAACATTTTAACATTTACGACAAAAAGCAGTAAAATAAACAACAGGCAGTAAATTTAACTGAAGCCAGAGGGAGGTGGGTCAGATGTTTCAAAGACTCACCAAGTCACTGACGAGTGTCATGGACTTGCGGCGTGCAAGTCGGAGCTCGGGCATTATGTCAATGCTGCTGTAGAAAGGGTTGTTTTCCGGCAGCCTGACACACATCAACAGAACCAACGGACAATTATTGATCTTTTAACGCTATCACAACAGGTCATCCACAAAACAAACGAAGATACGCAAAACTGAAACGAAACAATGTGAATTATGCGATGAACTGTAGCCTATATATGGTACTAATCACAATAGATAAATAAAAAATTCTTCTATCAATAAAACTTATTTCCAGAACAGTAGCATAGTATATAAATGAAATTGTGCAAAATCTAGGCTATCTACAGAAATCCAGAGAGCGGCGTATTCATTTTCTCACAAACATGCAAGACAGAATTTGATTTATTATATGGGGTGTTTACACGACCCAGCAAACGTCCAGCAAACTTCCAGCAGACGTCCAGCAAACGTCCAGCAATTCATGTGTATTTTGAATACATTTGCTGGAAGTTTGCTAGACGTTTGCTGGATCGTGTAAACACTCTATTAAGCTCGCCAACCTAATGACTGAATCATACAGTAAGTCATAAGTCACGCATTTATTCTCAATTATTTTTTATTATTATTCATTTATTCTCAAGCTTATCTCACCATTTGCACGCACAGTCCACCGTGTTAAGCCTAATTTCAAGCCGCACACAATGCCACGCAATGCAACGCAACGCAAGCACTGCTATAACGACGTTGTTTAGCCTGTGCTTTTCCCATAAATCCTTACAAAATTTCCGCGCTTCCGGTTGCAGTCGTGGCGAAAAAGTGTGGGACGGGGATATATATTTTTTACAATTTTAATCACATTTTTATTTCGTGATGTATCGTATAATATTACACAACTACTTACACAGCAGCATATACAACAGACTAGGCGCAAACAGTTCTTTTAGTAGCTTAAAATGTTGAAAGCAAGCGATAAACTGCAAATAAGGGTCCAATAAAAAATTTAGAGACTGAGGTCTTCTTGAACGGACAGAAGCCGAAAGAACGGTAATTTGTTAGGCCCAGCTATTCAGCTCAACGCATCAGTTTGTAATCTCGCTTTGCGGCGTTCCGTAGCATAGCGTCACAGCGCTTGACGCAGATTCTATTTTCTTGACACGTATCCAATCAGAAATGCTGTCACGTGTGGGGTTGCTGACATGTGTCATATCGCAGCCGCAAGCCACGTCGCTGTCCGTCGTTTAGTCGCTTCGTGAAAGTCTAACTTCCAGCGACATGTAAAAATTACGCAACACCGTGCCGCAAAAAGGTCGTACATATATGGGAAACCCATTGCAAAGCTACGGAGCGTCACCTGCCATATGGGATCACAGTGTTACCTGCCACCCGACACAGGTGACCGCACCCCGCCTTAACCTTGGCCAGACAGGCTGGTACTCGATTTACCTACCCCAAAGGGATGGAAAGCTGAGCTGACTTTAGTGTCGGTTATAACACTTACATGGGTTACCTGTCCGCAGACAGTCACCCAGCCACTTGATAGCGGCCCGAGCGAGAGTCGAACCTTCGACCTTTTAATTGTAAGCCCGACACCCTTCTGTTACGCCACCAAGCTACCCGTAAGGGCGCCGATAGAAATTTGGCTTTAAAGTGCACACGTAGCTAACAGTCTACAACAAAATCTAAAGCAGCACCGACAAAAGATTGGTTATTATTATAATTATAACATTATTATAGGTCCATTATTGGCGGTTATTGTAAACAGTTATTAAAACTTATTATTAACTTACCCTCCATTAGCCGCTCTTCTCATGCGCGTCAAGCTATCTTCCTACAAAGCAAAACGCTAACATATGACAAACACATTCACAGCTAACTTTTTAAACTGTACGTAAACCACCAGTTCCAAGCACGTGGCAATGCTTGATAAAATGATGACAATGGGAAAAAAATTAAACTAAGATGACAGCAAACGTTTGACCAGCATACCACAGTCTATCGTACAGTGCCGCTAAAAAGGGAATCGTAAAAGACTGTTTCCACGCACGATACGCAATACGAACTGCATCTGCAAACATGTGAAATTGTTATCACTGTACTGGCTTTACCATGAGTGGCGGTTAATCCGCTTTTTAACATACGTGTAACTTTCGTTTGTAGCCAGTGAGATCTTTACTAATGGGCTAAAAATGTTAAAAAAATACATTATTAAAACAATCGGAAACTAGAAGGCACTCGTGAGATTGCACATCTCCACTAACAGAAATAATTTAAACATTTCTACTACTACTACTGCTACTACTAGGTCTACTACTACTACAGTCTGCTGGCGATGTAGTGACGTTATTGCAATTGTGACGTCACACCACAACAGCAATGACGTCATGCATGCTAAGTCATTGATGTGCACACACACACGTGTACACAGATAAAGTAATCACTCAATCTTCGCCAGTTCACTACGTTCACTTTGGCAGATATCTATGTATTGAATGTAGAGGGATGTATCGCGTCAGTTTGGACTGCGATTGGCTGTGACGTCATATAGACGTCGTCACCATGGTGACGCATCATCAACATCTTTATAGCTAGCGATAACGCTGCAGCGTAGTAGTATGCTGCATGCAGCACTGTGTATCGAAATCACAGGCCGAGATGAGGCCAAAAGGGCCGAAAATTGAGGCTGCAGGCCGAAATCGAGGCCGAAGGCCAAGTTAAGGCCCGAAGGGCCGAAAATAAAGGCCGCAGGCCGATAATATGGCAAAGATCAAGCGACGCTCCCTGTCCGCGTGTAACAATACTAACTGTCAGGCCCGTCGAGAGCCACAGCGGGGCCCGGAGAAACATTCTTGCGGAGCCCGTTTGGAAAAAATATTTTCCAATTTTTCTTTTTAAAATGGCGCATTATGGTGTACTTTATATTTTGAGCGACGGTGGGACTCCCCAAACGTCGCGGGGCCCGGGGTAACTTACCCCTACCTTCCTCTCGACGGACCTGATAACTGCAATAACAGCAACGTTTGTCGTTCCGTTCGTACTTGGTTGAGATGAGCACAGACGCGGGAGAAGGCGTCCATCCATCGGACTCGAGCGGGTGAGGGGAGTTCAGGGTTCGTTTTCACGTCCAGTACGGGTGGACCTGTATTGGAGCTTGTATCAGCCACACCAGGGGTCTCATTGGCTGTAGACGTTATCGGCTGTTCAACCGCTGTACCCGGTAGTGCAGGTGCTATCTCCCTACCATTGACAGCAGTTACTGTACCAGTAGCAGTCGTGTCAACGGCGGATACAGGCGGCGGCGGCGGTCTGCGCGACAAAGTCATAAAACATTATTACTTTCATTCTGAAATAAACCAAATTTTTCGACACGGCTTCGGGCCGTCAGCATGCCAGGCATTCCCTAGCTAACTGTGGCAAATCTAACTACCGGTACGTAAATCTCGAAAAATCTTGAAATTGCCACATATTTTGCATGTTTTTTGGCCGCCGCTAACATTTTTTGGAAAAGGCCCCCGAAATTTTTGGACCGGTATTACGAAACTGAACACAGTTCACATCATGCGTAAAAGTTTCGCGGCGACCGGCAGACGAAGCTCGGTGATCTCGTAGCGACAAAAAAAGAGAACAGAAATAATCGCCAGCGAAATAGAAGCCCAACGTTTCCCAGCGGACCAAAAAAAAAACCAAAAAAATATAAATAAATCAGAGCCACTAAACGAAAGTGGCTAATTATCATGCTAAAATTATCAACACCGGCTTAGAGCTGGCACTGGCAACAATTAAAATGTTTTATAGTTCACTTCACAAAAATTAATTAACGAATAATCAATCATTTTTAATTTCGACTGAAAGTTGACATCGGCAACTGCGTGGTTTGTTCAGCAACTTTATCGGTTAGCTATTATAAATGCAGCAAAACACAATTATACAGTCTTGTAAAACATTGTAAAAAGCTGACGTTTTTCATTCAATGTTAGACGTGCAGACTAGAATGTTTATACGTTTTCTGGAGAAAGAAATGGTTATTTTTTGCCGACGTCGTATCCAAACACAAAAGGAACAGATGTTGTAGAGAAAACGCGTCGTATCTATAGCACAACGCATTCTTAACGACGTGATCTTAACGAAAATATTACAGATTAAGTTTGTTTTAATTGTTAAATTTTAAAAAAAATTAACTGTGTGATTACCGTAAGCGTTAATTTTTGCAGCTATTGCGATTTCAATAACAGCTGTGATAGAGAACCGACTGTAGTCGGTAGGTTATCTATCACAGCTAAAGAACAGTGGTAGGAAGCGACTGCAGAAACCTTGAGTTGTATTCAAGAATGTCAGTGGAGGTGCTATCGATGGTTGTCTGATGATTAAAACTTGGCTTGAAAGCGACCATCCCATTAGCACTGCACATACAGGCACATATATCGTATTTATTAACGAATAATTGACAATTGCAACGGTATACAAACGTTAATATGCATAAAAAGATTTTAAAACGTTTAAAAACGGAGTTATATTTATGCGTCGCTTGAATTGTCAGTCTATAGGTTAATCGTTTTAAGTTAATGGCAATATTTGCATACCACAACATTGTAACGAAGAAATCTGCGTATGCGATAAATTTTGCTTAAAAGTTTGCTTAACAATCAATCACTGCAATGACCAAGACCGAGATTAAGGGGTGTCGAACATTTCCACGTTCGAACAAATCCCCGCAAAAACATTTTCCCGTTAATTGATCTTCGTCGCCCCTGTATTACACTGCCACTCCCCAGCATCTCGAATCTAGACAACGATATATACACCGTGCCTAAAAAGTGGAGCAAATTGTTCTAGTTAGAACGTCATCAAATTTCCATTGACTTTAGGCCTAATAATTTTCGACAAAAAGATGGTGACATAAATTATCAAAGTTGCCACGGCTACGGTAGCATCAGTCAGTGCATACCCAATGGTTGTAGGTTCGACGCTGGACGTCGATACGAGGCTTGTATCGGAGTAACCGACCGGGACAGGTGTAGTCGACAAACCCCGGTGGTCGTCGGGGTACACGACCGCCGGCGGGGGGCTGGTCCATCGCTGATCCACCACAGCCGGCGTGCTCTCATGATGGTACGGACTTACGTGGAAAGACTGGCGAGGACCTTGAGCATCGATGATTGTCACCGGCGAACGTGGGGGCGGCACCACGGCACTGCTGAGTGGCGCAGGCGGCTGCCAGCTGCTGCCGGCGGCGTCCACGTGGTTCAAATACGGCAGCGTCCCCAAATCGGGCTCCGACTGCTGCTGGTTGAAGGTCTGGGGGTAGCTAGAGTCCTTCATGGTACCCTGGGTGATGGTATCGTATGCAACGGAAGAGTCGCGGTCGTACGACTCAAAACTGTCCGTCTTAGGAGCGTCGTAACTGTCAGTCCTAAGACCGTCGTAATAGCGAGGGTCGTAGCGCAGCGTTGCCGGTGTGGCTGAACTGTCAATGCTGGACCGGGCCGGCAAGGAAGAAAGCACATCTTCACCCAATTCATCTACATCGTACGCCGACTCGCCGCCATCCGACGCAAAGCTACCCGTGTACTTAACACCACCGCCGACATCGCCGTTGCCATAGTAACGCCGATCGTCGTCATAGCGACGGTCGTCGTAGTGATGGTAGACGCCGTCGCGGTCGACGTAGCCGTCGTCGTAGATGACCGCATCGCGAGGTGTGACGTCCGACGGCAGAGCCTCGTGGTACTGATCCACCTCGTCCGTCGTCGTACCACCCCGGCCCTCTGTACCCCCGTAGTACGCCGCCGTGTCGTACGGCTCGTAGTACGATCCCCCGTCCGGCTCGTACTTGGGGTAATCGTCGGCGTACCCGTTCACCAGGCCGCCGTCATCGGCGTATTCGGCGTCGAAGCTCGTCGTGTAGTACCGGTGGTCGTCGTCGTACACGTCGGACGCCCGGTCGTACCCGTCAGACCCGTCGTAGTACGCGTAGTCGTCCACGGCCTCGTAGTAGCCATTGTAGTCGGCGTAGTCGACGTGGTCCTACAGTACAATGCAATATCAGCGATGATATCAAGGACTTTGTGCCTCCAAGGCCAAGGCTAAGGCCAATAGTGCAGCGGCGAATGTGGAAAAAGGGCCTTTTTAGGAGATACTCCTCCCCACGGCAGAACAAATTGTAACCACATTTTTATTGAAGACACATGTATAAAGCCTCAAAGAGGTGGTTGTGAAATTTTATTTTAATGGCAGCTACATTTTACAATCCGTTTTTCATGTCGAACCCTAGCGTCCGCTAAGACAAAATGTCCAATGCGTATGTGCTTGGTATAGCGGTCCTATAAAGTTATACCCGAATGACATACGTCATAACTCGTCAAAATAAAACGCTTTGTTTGCTGTAAATTCTAGTTTAATTTTTTCCGTCATATTATGTACAAATTTGTCAAAATAAATGCAAATTTTTTTCGAATTTTTCATACTTTCACGATATTTTTCCTTGCTGTAAATTTAAAATATAGTGCATGCCAAAGGGCGGACTATTTTTATGAAGTTTCAAGCAAGTGTGTGCTTTTTAAAGTTAAAAAATTAAAATTTATTATTTAATTCATTTATTCGTAATGACACTACTCCTTGTCCTCAAGGCGCCTCGAGAACGAGAACAAGTCCTCTAGGACACATCAATATACAGGGTGGACCAAAAAAATGGCACCATTTTTTGTACACCTTATAATTTCACCAAATATTAGCTGATTTTAAAAAATTTTTCACTGTCAAAATCAGGAGCCAATTTTTAATAAAACTATCACTATACATCCCACCACTCCTCAAGTGTGTCGCTACACTACCTTGTGAAATATCAGACGACGCACTCAAGCCGGTGACGCCAATGACCAGTTGCGTGATCAACGTTGATCAAGCCTGTCATGTGGCTCCCAAACAGCTCGGACTTCAATCCGGTCAATTACGCTGTTCGGGATATTCTTCAACAGATGGCCTATCAATTGACGATTCACGACAGTCAACCAGCTGAAGCAGGCGATCGTCGCTGAGTGGGGCAAACTGCCGCAGCGTTTGGTTAATTGCGCCATTGGTCAGTGGCGTCGCCGTCTTGGTTGCGTCGTCCAGTAGCAAGGCGACACATTAAACATTTGACGTAAAAACTATGAGATATGACTTGTTAGACAATAACTAAGATAACAAACATGTTGTTTCTGTTCTTAATTTTGTAAAATGTGTTGTTGCAGAAGTTGTCTTGTTTTTAATTATTATTCCTAAGACACAGACATTTCACAAGGTAGTGTAGCGACACACTTGAGGTGTGGTGAGATCTACAGTAATAGTTTTATTACAAATTGTCTCCTGATTCTGACAGTAAAAAAATTTTGAAAATCGGTTAATACTTGGTAAAATTATAAAGTGTACAACAATGGTGCCATTTTTTGGCCCACCCTGTAAAATATTTGTTTATTATAATCGTTGACAGACAGCAACGACGGTGACAAACAAACAAACAAATAATTGCGACGCAGGACAGTACTGTGAATAGTGACTACCGGCAGTACAAATGAAAAAATACAGTTTATTCACTTAATTGCATCAATATAATACATGTATAGTCTGTAGGCTGCAGGCTGACGCCGCAGTTGCAATATTTAAAAAAATATTACAAATAAAATGCACAATGTAATAAAATAGCCGATAAAATGACTACCAATAGATGTCTTTGAATAGCATTCTACTCAGAAAGTTTTTATCATCAGTTGTTGTGACATTCAACGAGCGGTCATGACCCGTAGGTAGGTTAAGTCTCAAGTTGTAGTCATGCGCTGATCGTTCTGGTAAGCTGGAAGAAAGTCGCATATTGGCTTTCAAATGACATAAAAATCAATGACCTTGGATGATCTTGAAAGGTCATAACGCACTATGGTACGCCAATCGTACGGCATTGTGACTAAACGGCAAGTCGTAAGGGGTCAGCGATGGTACCATCGGATAGAACGCTGGCGATTTCCTATAGGCTGCCAAAAGTAACCATGTCTCCACCTGCAGCGGTTAGGACGCAATTTTCAATAGAAAGTTTCAAGCTATAAGTGGCCGCATCTCGGAAATGGTGAGAGATAACGTCAAGGTTAGCCGACTGTTAATCACTAATAGGAAGTGGCATACGCCCTTTCAAAATACATGAAAATCATCGACCTTGGATGACCTTGAAGATCAGTGACAACCAGTAGGGTCGGCTGTCCTAGCGACAGCTAGGTTCTTGTTTATTGTTAACAACATATTCAAAGAGACTGTCATCACCTCGGTATAGCCGTTAACCAGTGGCGGCAGCGTCTGCGCAGTGTCCGGGGCCGGTTGTCGACTCTGCGCCGAGTCGCCAGGTGGCGCTAGCGGCGGCGCCAGTGGTGCAGCGATGTAGTCGCCGCCGCCGTTGATCGTCGGCGTCGCTGCCGACTGCCACTGACTACTGTAGTCGTCTGCGCCGGTTCCGGGCGGCGGAGCGGGTAACTTTCGACCGGTGCCGCGAGGTCGGTGCTCGTTGTCGTACCTCCAGTCGTCGTCGTCGACGCTGTAGTCGTTGTTGTAGTCGTTGTAGGGGCGCTGGTGATAGTCGTACCAGTCGCTCGGGTAGTCGTCGTCGCGGGGAGGCAGCGCGTCGCCTGTGGGTGTGTAGGCGTGGTCGGGCGGACTGTACGAAGGACTGTACCAGTCCTGAGAGATGTCGCTATCGTACAGACTACAACAGACAGACAGATAGTCGCTACGCGAACTCATTCAAAAAAAAGGTAAAATCCAATGCCTGCTAAAGCGCTTCTTATACGAGACGAACTCGTGACCAAAAGCGCTTTGACAGTCTTGGAAGTGGCAGCTGATTAGCATGAGCTAATGACTAATGATACTGCAGCGCACTATGCGGCCATCAATTGCCCGCGCAAACAAACAACTGGACACGCGGTTTGCAGCAAGCAGACACACCACCGCCCCAATCAGCCACACTAGGCCTTCACCCCGTAGCCCGTAAGTTAATAGTCATTTCCCATCTCACCGAGGGTACGAGAAGACTGAGTTGGCCTGAGCACACAACAGGTTAGCAACTTGCTTGCACTCGTACTAAATGTGGTGTATAGCTCTTTATAGGAAACCCATCTCAGAGCTACAGAGCCGTGTGGGATCACACAGTGCTACCTGCCAACCGACACAAGTGAACGCGCCCAGCCAGATATAGGCCAGTACTCGATTTACCTACCCAGGAAAGATGGAAGGCTGAGTTGACCTAGAACTACCAATGTCAATAACTCGCTGTCAATTCTTAATCAACAAAAATTTTAACACATGCACTTACAGACGACTGCAGACCTGATACTGCAATTCGGTAGTCATATTCGTCCTTAGTCGATTCATGATTTATCTTTTATCAATTACTGTTATTACCACATATCACAAGATGCAGATCGGCCCAGGTTCTCAGCAGCGAGTTGGTGGCGTGGCGTAGCGGTAACGCGTTTCATCCTATCAACGAAGTTACTCTACGTCCGGCCGGGTTAGTACTTGGATGGGTGACTGCTTGTGGCAGGTAAACATCGTCTATAGGTCAACTCAACCTTCTATCCCTCCGAGCTAAATAAATCGAGTACCAGCCTATCTGGCTGGAGTTAAAGCGGGGCGCGTTCACCTGTGTCGGATGGCAGGTAACATTGTGCGATCCCATACGGCGGGTGACGCTCCATAACTTTGAGACGGGTTTCCTATGAAGAACTATAGCATTTAACCACTTAGCCATTATACACAAATATCAAGTGCAAATGAGTACATTCACTGACTGGATCTGTTACTACGACAAGTACAAGCAGTAGTAGTATTCGTAGTAGTAAGGCGAGCAGGTAAAGGTAGGCTATATACCAAGTGTCGTAGTCTTCGGCGGATGAGGGTGAGTAGTCTAGAGTAGATTGTCGACTGTCGTACTCCGGGGTCGCGGCACTACCGTGAGGACTGTATACAAACACAGAGTATCTCAGCAATAAATTAATAAATCAATCAAATCACACAAAATGTCTGAAACGAATCAAAGGCGATCAGTGGCAGAAACTAGGCTGAGATATTCACGTTTACTACAGGCAATATATCATAGACTTCAGTTTTTGAACTTGGCTCACCAATGCTGAAGTTTGGCGGATCTACAGTTGTACAACAGTTATACCCCGTTTACACGATCAAGCAATTATCAAGCAAACATCGAGCAGACATCGAGCAGTTAGAGCACACGTCGTGCACGTGTATTTTGAATGCATTTGCTGGATATTTGCTCGATGACTGCTCGATGTTGGCTTGATCGTGTAAACGGGGTATTAGTTCCAGAGAGGAACGCTAGCGTTCAACGCTTTCACTGACAACACTAACGCCATCCGAGGTACAGTAAGTAACAGTTTGTCCAACGATCGCAGTGTACATGCTAATAGATAGTTCTGGATGAGATAATTAGTGGTAAAAGTATGAGGGGACGCGTGCGAACGCAGTTTCCCCACCTCTAGTTTTTAGTCCAAAGTGTTCCCCCACGTTAATTTCCTAAAATATGCAGTAAGAGGCCCAAAACCACCAACGGGGGCCCGAAGCCAAACTAGCGTTCTCTCTCCTCAGTATTTATACATTAACCACTAGAGATGATGTAGGTAGACCGGATTGCCAGCTGATCTCGTTCTGTAGGCCTATGGGATGACCGCCAGTTTGTAGTTGACTTGTTGCCGAACATGCAACCAGTGGAGCTGCTGGCGTAGCTTGGTACCACTGGTGGAAGGGGGCGTCCGACACACTACTCTGGCCAGCGAGTTCTATGCCACCTGAAACCTGTTGATAGCCTATTTTGGTGTGCATTATTACATAATTTGTGTATCGTTAAACTTGTTTTCTGCACCAGTAAGTTAGGACCAGGCTCACAATCATCATAATCGTCGTTCGTGTGGAAAAAAGGTTTCATTTTCATTAAATTCTACACTAATAATGGTCACATGTATTATAAAGCTGAAACATGCATTTTCTTGTTAAGACGGTACGAATCGAAGTGCGAATTTAACAAACGTAAAACACCAACGGACAAACCTGTAATCGAGCGTTCGTTGTCGACGAAAATACGAAACACGACTGGCGGCGGGACTACAAACAACAGATAGGCACACTGTCAGTAGAATATGACAAACATGCCGAGATATACGTACAAAAAAACGTCTAATTCGTATCAACCGTTTCTCGCTGCAATGTCTGTCTGCCACGCAAACGCACGCGTTTATTTGCACAGAAACAGTGAAAAAAAGTGCTTCGCTTCTGTCGCTCGGTCGCTCCCAGCAGGAATTTTTTTTCTCAGACTCGAGGCGTGCACTTATTCAGTAACTGCTGAACGCCATACGCAGAGTACACATGCAGCGGAAAAAACAGGGGAAACAACTGTTATGTTGTTTTAAATTTAGAAACGTCTTTGATTCTAAAAATAAGGTAAAAATCAGGGACGGACGAAAACAAGCGAAAGGTGCAACCCCCTCCCTCTATTTTTGATTGGGCGCAATCCACGCCCAGCAGGTATAGGGATAACAGCCCCTAAACATGCTATATAAATTACTAACTACACTGTAACTAACTCACTATGACAATTGAGATAAAAAAAGGAACCTGCAGTGTTACCTACCTGTCTGTGTAGTAGGACTGGGGTCGACTGTTGTAAGACAACGGTTCTGACTCGCTGTCACTACGCTCCATTGTAGTCCTGCATCTGGACTGTTGATGGCGTCGGTAACCACCCGACGAGGAATCGTAATAACCAGCGTGATGGCGCGATGTAGACCACCGGTCTTCGTAGTTGTTGTATAGGTCGTTGTTGTAGTAATAGTCGTTGTAGCCGGACCGCTCGTCCCCCGGGGGGTAACCGCCGCCGTCCTGTATGTATCGGCCCCCACCACGTGACTGCGGCGTCCTGTCGTCGCCATAGTAACCGTAGTACTGCCAGCTGACGTCATTGTCGATGACGTCACGGTCGGTGGCGCCGTACTGGTGCGCGGACATGTTGTGCTGGTGCTGCAGCGGGTAGTTGACGTCGCTCGTGTAGTCGCTGTCCTCAGACATCATCGCTACATACAACACGTACGTCGTCAGCTAAAACGATAACGATAACGATAACGATAATCACCGAGGGTTAGACGTTAAGTGCTGCGTATAGCGCTTCGTGGACAGCCTATAGGAAGTCGTCAGCGCTCTATCCGATGGTACCATTGCCGACCCCTTACGATTAACTGTTTAGCCACAATACCGTACAATTTGCATATCATAGTGCGTTACGACCCTTTAAGGTCACCCAAGATCATCAATTTTCATGTCATTTGAAAACCCATACGCGACTTCCTATCAATAGCAACCTAGGCTCTATCTCGCACCGTTTAGCCGCAATACATCCGTGACAAATGGACCGACAGACAGAGAGACAGACGACGACAAACATGCCAATATCTTGACCGTTACTCAAGTATGGTCGGCTAAAAACCAATCTCAGAGCTACTACTAAGTATCACTTGACATACGGAATTAACTATTAGCAAACAAGTATTTGCAGTTATTATAACCAACACTGATTGAAGTGCAGCATGTCATGGTGCAGAGGACAACGCAGCAAACGCAGCATCGTTTCTTTCAAATAACCTTAGCTTGAAACAATAGACTGCGATAATTTATCACCAGATCACAACATAGACAAGCTGATGATACATGTAGGCCTATATCGAGAGGAGGAGTCCCCATGTTTGTGACAAATTGTTCGTCCCAGCCGCACGACGGCGAACGACAGAAATCGCTTCAGAAACAGAGATCGTAATCAGATGAATTATTACAGCTTAACAAGATCGTTTCGCTGAATTTCGGGAAGATACGTCATGAGTGACGTCACTGCGTACGTCACAGCTAATCAGATGAGCGCCGCAGCAGCAGCAATGACGTCAGCGCGTGTGATATATCGCGAGTGCAGTATTATTGGACAGCATAGCGAACCTAGCGCCGTCAGGTAATCTATGCAAGTCTAGAGATGTCCGATACAGTTAGCCACGACTGTCGATAAAACCGTAGGCCTATGCACGTGGACGTCCGTCGACCGTCATGATGCAACGAATTACCAACCAGCCCCAACTCATCCCAACTCTTAGCTACTCCTCGCTTTCAGCAGCAGCCAGCCGACCGCCCGGCGACACCGACAACGCTCAGCTGCAGTGGCCACACCAGGCGACAGCTAAAACAGTTTTTTTGAAAGGGGGTTTAGATTTTAGTTTTTCTTTCAAAGCAATTTCCAGCCTTGCATCAGGCGGACGGGTGCAAAGCATCTGCGATTCTTCCCGTGCTACAGCGAATGACTTGACGTGCTTTTAGACCGCATTGGTCACTGGTTGACGCGTACGTGACTATAGTTACTATCACCCGACGCCGTTATTAGATAGTGCCTACTGTAATGCATTACTACTTGCCCATGTCAGTTCAGTTTAATTTAATTAAGTTACGTCGCTCTGTACTGCGTACGCGCCTTTAGCAAAGACTCTAACAGCTCGCTACCTGATCCAATCGTCGCAGTCAGTCGCAAAGTATCACAGAACAGACAGTGTCTGAGCAAACACGCGTTTACTTTCCAATCTCCGACAAAATGGTTGGCCACGTGATGGAAAAAATTAAGGGAAAGGGATGTTGATATTCGTAAGCAGTTTGGAGTCGCCAACGAGCCGCAACATCGGGACGACGAAATACCGTCGGCGCTACCGTGCTGTGCACAGCGTGCGATGCCGACGACGATCTAATAGCTTGCATTACACGCAGCTGTTCCGACCGCGGCTTGATCGTATCAGCAAAGCCAGAGCCATTCCATCTCATCCGATCCATCCCAACGTCCAGCATCAGCAGCCGGAGAACTAGCGGTCCGCAAGTTCTCGTCACGAGACTCATCGTTCACAATCAGTCCGCGCATTCATTCAAACGTTCCTCGTTCGCTGACTCTCGGGCGTTCATCGAAAGCCGTCGACCAGCGCCGGACGTCCCATTCAAGGATCGCCCCCTACAGAAAAGTCCCCCCTGGCCGACAGTTTACTCGCAGAAATCCGCCCCGGACGGATTTTTACCGGTGAATTGTCGGCTGGGGAGATTTTTCTGGAGAAGAGCGATCCTAAAATGGGTCGGAAAACTTATTTATAAGGCCGGCGAAATTTTAATAAGAGGGAGACATATCAAATCCGTGATTATCTTTCTCCGGACGGATTTTTTATGGGGTCACATTTTAATGTGACACCGGCGGCATTAGTCTCAACAGCGACCATCATTCGCCCGCTGTATAATATGTAGGCCTTATGCACCACAGTCCGTCCCATAGCATCGTCGTCAGCATCCAACAGCCGGCGGCTTTAAATTATTGTCACCTTAGTTCTTTGATTGCGCTCGTGTTTACGGACCAACAAAACCCCGGCTGCGTGGGCGCGAGAGAAAAGCTGGCAACTACTGCTAATACGAACGGAAAATTTAACAATTATTTTACTTCAGACGTCGGCTCCAAAGTTCGTTAAAATGGCGATTTATGAAACGTTTAGATACTTAGAAATTTGTGAAATTAAAATTTTCAGAGGCATAGGCCTTTGACTGTAGACGAAGGTTCGTAAAAATTGAAGAAATACTTTTTGAGCCTGTCACTCCGATAAAAAGTTGGCATCGATGAGAAGTGGGCGGTGCATTATCCCCCGGTATACTACTTGTAATTAGCAGCCTTTTACAATCAAAAGCAGCAAGCGTGTTGCGACGTTGTAAACCTGTGAATAGAATAAACGTTCTTTCAATCGTTCTTCGATCAAATCACTCATAAATCCGAAAAATGGTCAGCTGTATAAATGTGGATCTTAAAGCAACATGAAGCGCAGCTGACGCTAGGATAGCCGACCGTACTGGTTGTCAGTGACCTTCAAGGTCATCTAAGGTCAATGATTTCCATCTCGTCTGTCAGGGCGATGCCACTTCCTATTAGTGATTAATAGTAACCTTGGTCTTATCTCTCACTATTTCCAAGATATGACCAGTTTTCCGTTGAAAAACGCACATTTTCCCTACCTCTTCCATTCAACCCCAATTTGAAAATGTTCGCCTTGCACTAGATGGCTCAAATTTTGCACGCCGAAGTTTAACACGCATGGCTAATTATTCGTGTAAAAAGTTCTCCTTACGACCCTAAAGCTTAGCCACAATACATCCGTTACAAACAGACACTATACAGACAGACAGACGACGACAACCATGCCAATAGTTCGACCATTACTTAAGTACGGTCGGTCAAGCTGCTGTAAAGTCGGCAAAACGTGCTCGACAATACAGGGCCAAAATATCAACCAGCAGTTGGACTGAGCGGAATATTTTAGGTCTGGTACATGATAAGTCCGTGCTGGCGGTAGCGGCCTATTTTTTACCAACGCCCGAGGGCGAACAAACGACGCTTGACGGGTCAGTGTATTCCTGGCACTGTCAGACCGCAGACAGACTGGCAAACACACACAGACACGCAGAAAGGGGATATACGGTTTGTCTCAGTTGGTCCGCTGCGCTTCACTACGCTTGACTGACTCATCAATAGATCCGTGGCCCTGCCAGACTCGGAGATCGATACTCGGTCTAATGGCTTGACTCGCGGCCACCCACAGCCCAGTGTCTGCGCTCGGCGCTGCTGAAGGGCTACTGTACGACGTACACGTTGCGCCAGGCGCTGAGCGCGCTGCAGTGGCGTAGACAATGGGGAGGGGGTCAAAAGCATCACACTAGCCAATCCTCCAGACAAAACATAACGATACATTTAAACTGGTATCCCGACAAAATCGGGACCGACAAAACCGGGAAACAGTGATATAAGGGCCTAGGCTTAGGTTTAGAAAATAAGGTTAAGAATAGGGTTGAAGATTAGGGTTAGGGATTGGAATTATGGGTGAGTGATAGGGATAAGGTTAGGGTGAGAATTGGGGTTAGGGTTAGGGTTCGTGTAGTGGATTAGTTTTGACGTTCCCGGTTTTGTCGGTCTCGGTTATGATAGAAAACCGTTTAAACTGCACTAAATTTGCCAACGAGGTCAATTTATTCTCGAAAAAATAGTAAAAATTGTTGCCACCATATCGCATATTATAAAACTATAAAGAAAGGTAAAATGGGAAGTAAGGACAGGAAAAAAACAAAAAAGGGAAAGGAAGAAAAAGGGAAGAGAGACGAAGCCCCAATTGTAATTTTTGGCTACGCCATTGGCGCGCTGCCGGTCGGCTCAATTGATGACCACGTAGGCCTACACGCGCCGACCATGACGCATCAAACGATAACCGATCACAGCAGCCGGCCCCGTACCAGCGAGACGAGACCTGTCCTCCTCGTTCTACAACTAGCTAATTCATCGTCTACACACCACTGAGTGGTGCACAACTTCTATAGACTGCGATCTTCAAGTCAGCCGAACCAATGAAAAACGCTATTACCTTTTTTTCGACATTGAACTAATTATTCCTGTTAATAAACAGATGTAGCCTGACAACAAAGAGAAGATAATACAACTTATCTACAAGGAAGAAATCAACTTTTAGGCTTAGAATACTGTGAGCACTGAACTCTGCCAAAAAACTAAGTAATTGTACTTTGTCCATATCTTCGCTAAATATTGACCAATTTTTACATTTTTTGGAAAAAGTACAATAGTCTGGTTTTTTGGCTCACCCTGTATTTATTCGAGTGACGCAATTGTGCCAAAAACGAATACTGGCAAACGTAAGTCAGACTACAAATTTTTATTTTAGATGAAACTACAGCTTTATAATTGTACAGATTGGCACCCTTTGGTATGGTAGCAGCAGTATGTCAAAGGCCTTAATAATAACAGGACAAAATGCATAAATTATCACTGACACTGCGAGCTGAACGGCGGCGGCTTTTGTCTCTGCAGCTGGTCTGACGTCACCGGCGTCATCTGCAGAAACACAATAATAATATACTAACCGATACCATTTATTTTGTAAATATTTATATAACTTATTATCATAGATGTAAAAAACATTTTTTATGTTTTTTATAAAAGTTTTAAAACATGTTTTTAAAAGTTTTTAAAAATATTTTTTAATGTTTTTTTAAAATTTTTAATGCTTTTAAAAAAATTTTATGTTGTAAAAAATATTTTTTTAAATGTTTTGTGCTGTTTAATGTCGTGTTTTTTTGTTCTTCTTAAAATCTAAACGTACAAAATTACAAATATGATTTATTTCTCATGGGCAAATTGCGTTAGCTGTTTTTAATCTGTACATTCAGTACATTCCGGTTTTTAGTCGTTACAAATGGTAGGTTTTTGTTTTTATTATTATCTGAGTTAGATATTCTTTGGGTGTATAATGGCAAAAAAATAGCGATTGGAAACATCCGCAGTTTTTTTATGCATGTTTTTTATAATGTTTTTATAAAAGTGAAAAAAAACACGTATTTAATCTTTTTTTATTTGCAAATCAATATTTTTAACATCTACGCAATAATACTTTTTCTAAAGTTATATAACTGATAACTGACAAGCGATAATCATAATGTATGCAACCTCATCGTAATCATATTAGTTAGTGTAACGTTGACCAACGCAACTTACACAACAGATGAACAGAACCAAACAAAAGCAAACGTAGCCTAAATTTGAAAGTTTTTTTTTAAATTATAAAAACAAACAGCTAGTACACTATTCCAAAACAGCATAAACAAAACCTGATACCGATAAAATGCTATGAGGAATATCCATTAACTCTGCTACTAGCGAGGCGTCTAGCGTCATCAAACTATGGTTGGCGTTTCGACAATAAAAGCAACCAAGTGGGGTCAAAAAAGCAATACACCAGAAAAGAACAAGACAATTCGATGAACCGAGACTATAAACTGTCTCATATTATATGGTGAACTGACTGTGATAGACGGAAGGGCAAGATTCGTGTTGCGGCCTATTAAGAAGACCGTATTCCATGAATTTATGCAGCTTATACAATTTTTCTGTGTAATATAAACCTCGTGGTCGCCGATGTGGTTCATCACCTCGTGTTTGTTCTGACGCGTTATAATCGTTGACTCCGTATCTGCAAAACCTCAACATAACACCAGCAGCTTTCTTCACAATTAGCCCTGGCACAGTGGTGTAGCCAGCAATGTGAATTAGGGGCCTCGCCCCTCGCCCCCGTCCCCCCTTT
>Ga0209367_1002151_pt1 | contig 25661 bp, 14 predicted proteins | sample WorMetLIZISLAND2_FD_187412 | JGI IMG/M metagenome (GOLD analysis project Ga0209367, IMG submission 187412) | Marine gutless worms symbiont microbial communities from Max Planck institute for Marine Microbiology, Germany - Olavius geniculatus... ... | reverse complement strand
CGTGGCCCGAACTCAAATGCATTTGTATACGCCGAACGCGCATTGTCGACTTAGGGTAGGTCAACATGAGCGCTTATAACTTTGTTCGTAGTGGACCGAATTTCACAAATCTTTTTTTCTTCAACGCCCAAAAGATCGTGCTCGTCAACGCCGTTTAGAGATTTTGTCGCTGTCTTTATCGGTTCCAGAGATATTTGCGCTCAAACTCGAAAGTTGTCGTAAATCGCGCCTATTTTTGCACGTTTTTTTGCCCTCCCAAATTTTAAGGAGGCGGTGCCCCCAAAAGTTGTACTTGCGTTAACACCCACACCTAGAGACACGTCAAGTGCCAAAGTTTCGTCGGGCTACACCCCCTAACTCCGAAGTTATAAGCGCTCCTTTATTGCATTTTAAGCCAATTTTTGACCCTCCTTTGAAAAAAAGTTGTAGGGGAGCCCCCGCCACCGGTGGGGGCTGCGCTAGTAATACTTGGTCATTCTCTAGCGCGTGTAAAAATTTGGGGGCGCAGCACTTCTTAGGGGCTGAAATATGGTCTTCCGAAAAATGCGCTTTCGGTGGGTACAAACTCACATCTAGATCTCCAAGGTTACTGGACCGACCTTCACCGGACTTGTTTCGCCTAACGCGGGAAGAATCGGTGTCGAACGAGTAACTCACCGATTTTGAACATCTTCATCCGTTCCGGAGATATTCGCCGCCAAACTTCGAAGTCGACCGAAATCGGGCCAAATTTTGCATGTTTTTGGCCCCTAAAAATTTTTGGGGGAGGCTCCTGCAAAATTTTGGACCGGGATTATAAAATTGAACGCAGCATCGAGCATCGTGCAAAATTTCGCGCCGATCGGCCGACGGAGCTCGGAGATTACGCGACGAAAAAAGGGAAAAAACCACAGCAAAACATAAGTCCTTCCGAAAACTATCGTTTTCGGGCGGACTAACAATGGCACTATCCGATTCTGTTCAACTGGACGCCGTAGCCGTACGATGTCATGTAGAATTATGGCAATGCAGGGACGTCGAGAGACAGAGCGAGGCCTGAGAAAAACATTCTCGCGGGACCCGTCTGAGAGAAAATTTTTGAATTTTGTTTTTTTAAAGTGGCACATTTCGGTGTACTTTATATTCTTGAGCGACGGCGGGTCCCCCAAACGTCGCGGAGCCCGGGGAGAACTTCTCCCTATCCACCCCTCTCGACGAGCCTGTCGCGGTGTTGTTGTGTTATACCCGGTTTAGACGATCAAGCTGGCTCGACGAGTTAGCTGGTCGAGCCATCTCGATGTTTGCTCGATCGTGTAAACGGGATATTATGCTTGACGTGTGTCCACGGAAAAACGCACCATTGCCATCATCATATCGTCAACGTGCTGCGCCTCGCACCTCAGTACATGTAGCTCCTGCCTATAGACCTACCCAGGACACACGCGTGTTGGGATGCATCGTCGCCGTATTAGCAAGGTCAGCACTAGTTGCAGGTGCTACCGTGTTAACTATTCATAGCATACCCCGCTGCCACCGTACGTCTAATGGCAGGATGACCAACCGACAACAGACTAAAGCTTCGTGAACAGAAACTCGCGGGAATAACGAAACAGCTACAGTAACTGCCATCTGCCTAGTCTCTCTCTAGCAAATCACATTATCCATTACTGCTCGTCTTTCGGCCGCTCTTGCTGGTCCGTAACGCGTAGATGAAAACTGAAGAAAGCCAAAAACGTGACAAAAACGTATGTATAGTCATAGGGTCAGTTTTCCAGCTCCGATGTCACAAGATCAAGCGCGCAGGTCACAAACTGCATAATGTTAATGTTGTAACATTCGAACAAAGGGTCTTACAAACTTAAAGTTAACGTTTCATGAAAATATAAAAACTGATATGCAGTTATCCAAAAAGAGTAACTACACGATGTTCAATTTAAAGTTAAATATAAAAATAATCAACCCCTTTTCTAAATTCTACATAGGCCTAATAAGCAAAAAGACGTCCATCTTTGTCGACCTTTGCATCGATCAACATTTTGGGGGTTGCGCTGTGTTAAGAGTTAATTTAACTTGATACCGATATTAAATTTAACGTAAGATAAAAAGATATTAAACTACACTGATATTTGTTTATTTTTGTTCATAGATTTGTTTGCATTATCTTATTGCCAGTCATTATATTTCTGCCACAGTAAAAGTAATAAGTAAGTAAGTAAGTCAGTAAGTAACGCACTGTGTGCACTCGTCGAAATGCCGGAAAGCTAGTGCGTAGATTGCGGTAGACGATTCTCAAGGCATATAGTTGAACCAAAAGTCGATTAGAATAATGCAGCTGATGGATAGGTTTTTTATCAGTGCGAGGACGAGGAGTGATGGCGAGTATCAATAATGACCGACTAGTGTGAAGCCCGTGGCAACTGGCACTCAAACGACACCTAATAGTCTTCCAGGCGTCAGTTCCAATTTACGTGTATAGGTCTATGGTTGGCGCCTATACTGGCGGTCATGCCTACTGGCGCTTAGCTCTGCAAGCGTCTTACTGTCCGAGCTCTGGCAGTAGCAATATTGTTCTCGGCATAGGTCTGCAACAACGCGACTTCCTGACAACCGCGGAATTGCCTCCCATACAGGGCCTACAGGCCCTACAGGGTGAGCCAAAAAATACCCCCAAAACGAGAATTTTTGCACCAAATTCTGTTCAAGACAAGACAACAGACTGTCAAAAGTGTGCTGATTTGTGTTGCATTTAGACCTACTCGACATACGAAAAATTGACGGAAACGCAAACTTCAGAAACGAATTTTGCAACTGTGCAGACAGTACAAAACATTATTTGCTTTGCTTTTCAAATCGTTTTTTTTTTCAAATACAACAATCACAGGCTTATAGACGACAATCCTAGCGGATACTTTTAGTCGCTTGACGTACAATCGAAAGCTGCAGAATCGCATTATTTTCGGTGATACGAAAAATGTTTTCAAATCATATACGGGAACTAGCTGTCCGACGCACCAGCGCATTTTTGTGTTTTGCACATAAATAACATGCTTACAATTAACTGATTAATTTGTCGGTTATTTGTGTGAATTAGAAACAAGGTCCACGTATAAAAAACTAAACGACAGGAAAGTTAGAGAGATATGGTACAAGATACGCATAAAACTCACAAAAAGGCAAACAGATGCCAAAAAAATGTATCAACAGTGAATTGTTGACTTATGACAACACGATTATAGTATTGGTTATAGATTACAGTTACTCTAGCAATCAACAAGCCCTGTTTTTCTAACCTATCTGTTAGCCTGTTACGCTGCAATAAGCCTATATAGGCCTACTAAACCCAAAGATTTTTTCGTGCACTTATGATAGCAGAATTTAAATTTAGACGCTGTTCTGACATTATACGTAAATAAATAAACTATTTACGTCACTAAATGCAAAACAAAAATAGTAAGAGAATAACAAACGGACTGGTGTCTATAGCTGATGTTAATAATGCACGAATTAATATTTAATTGTAAAATATACTTTTAAACTTTCGAAAATTGTAATAGCTTGCTCTGCGTGGTGTGGTTCGCTGAGTTATTAACAAGTCATGTGTAATTAACCGACCTGTTAATGATGAAGCGACTAGAAGACAAACGATCGTCTTAACGCAAAATGCCGCCATGATGTTTGCCGTGAATGTTGACGACCGCTCAACAGATGCGACTGAACAATGACGTCACACTGCTGCAGTGCTGCTGCTGCTGATTGCTGGCATGTCGTCCAGCAGCTTGCGCAGTGCATCGTCGCGCTCTCCGACCAACTATTCGGTTATTTATCGAAATGTCCGCCATTTTACCAAATTTTGGGGTGCAGTGGGGTGCTGATGAGGGGTGTTTTTATGAAAGGATTGGACGAAATATCCTCCAGACATTTTTTTTCTAATCGCTGGCCTTTCTGTCTGGAATTGCTTGTATTATCTGCAGCTACAAAGTAAAGTAATATTATTTTTAACGTAATTTTATGTTTTTTGTGCTTATTGCAGTTTTAAAACTAAGCGCACTGTCCGCAAACGTTCGTGTAAGATTTTTTGTGTGTTAAACTACTGGGTTTCGGGCTAACCCAGTTTTAGGATTACAATCACTGCTCACTATACTTTTGCCAATTTAACATTTTTGAATCACTAAACAACTGTAATGTTATCAACAATGAAAGTCGACCACATACGTTCTGGCTAGACCTAATTAAAGAGATCTACAGCATTTAACTTATTTATCGAAACAGGTCGAACAGTTTAAGCAGGGTGTACGAACGTGACACACGACAGACAGACAAACAGACGACAGACCGCGTTACGGAGAAATGTGTAGCTATAGCCGCGATTCCGCCTAAAAATACGAAAATTAATACGGCGTAAGTTACTTCAACTTCCAAGTTACACAGCATTGAGTCAGAGTCAAGTAATGCTCAAGCAATAGTTGTCTAACTAACAAGTATGGATTTTAAAAAAAATTTGTTGTTCAAGTGTCGTAATAGCATCGTAGCAGAGACTTCTGCTTATGGCAGCTACGGCCGAGTTGTAATTAGAATAGTTTCCGCGTACGTCGCGACCATGCAAAATTTACGTCCGGACCAGACAGGCCAACGTGCGGAGAAGTATAGCTGCTCGTATAACGAAGTCAAGTGCGGCCGGCAGTGCTCATATATCAATGCCACGGCGCTGCTTGCCAGCTTCCTTCGTTAAAATTTCATCCAATTGTCCTGGTGACGAGCAGATGCCACCGATTCGAAGCAGCCACTGCAGCCGCTGCTGTCGGATGCGGCCGTTGAAGAGATCTGATGAAATGTAGCATCAATTTTGCACATGGCTTCGGCGCTACTCGTGCGGACAGCGGTCTGGCTTAACGCTGACGTCATTGATTAGGCAGGCTACATCAGTGCACGCCGTTCAGTTGTCGGCCTATACGGGTACCGTAGTCGTTTACGACTGCACAAATGGAACGTATGGCCGCTTATACAACTACAACAGCACCGTTGGCGATGGACACACCACGAATAAGCAGTGCAGATGATAAAATTATTATAACCACGTTGCGATGACGCTGGCGCCTGAGGCTGAACGCGGAATTGTCACGACGCTGCAGGGTGACCAGTTACGTCAGCTATACGCGAGCTTACTTAGGCTACAGCAAACAGACAATAATCAGTGTTATAATTACTGAGGTGGGCAAATTTAGCGGCATTTCATGCTACATTATCGCGTGCTTAGTTGTGGAAATAGTTATGCGGAAAGAAACCGCACAGTAACAAAGATTTTTATCATTGGGAGCCGGGGGCTCCGGAAAGTATGCCTCACTGTAATTCGTATAGCCATCCTCGCAAACAGTGTCAGCAATGACAATGTCCTACTGGTTAACGGTTAAAATGTGCTGATCTTGTGACTTTAATCGAAAGTCGTCTAAAGCTAAAGTCTATTCGCAACGAAGTGTAGATGAGAAAATGCTGTATATAGGCTGGCTAAAGGAAGGCCCGATTTCGTACTACAAGGTAGCCGTCAGGCAACCCTATTTTGTTCGTCAGACCGTTTTTCGGTACAGCTCAGTCACAAGTCACAATACATGCGTCAGGCTTACAGACAGACAGACAGACGCATCGTACCCAAGGCTCGACTTAACGGTCGGTGAAAAACGTCACATAAAATGACAGACAAAATGCTGTTGGTGATCACTACATAAAACGCCGGATAAAAAGTTACTGATAGGCCTATTTAATAACGAAGAACAAAATAAACGCAGTTGCAGTTCGCATAGAATAGTGTTTAAAGGCAATCACAGGCCCTGTGTTATGAGTTTGAAAATCAAACGAGGTGTATAGAATCGGCAAGAAGTAATATTGTGTGACGATCGGCGAGGTAACCGCTAAACACGGCTCGACAGTCAACAAAACTGCATCTACTGTGTCTCAAAAAACGTCCTACTTTGTAATTGTCTATAAGCCTATCCTTGACAATATCAACCGATTTTCAAAATTTGTTTACTAGCAGTCTAGCACACTCAACAAAGATATTATCGAATATCTCACCACACTGTAACTGCGTCGCTACCCTACCTCGTGAAGCACAAAGGCAAGAACAAACTAACAGTAATAACCTAGGCAACGGGCGTGTTGGAAAATGAAAGACACTTTAGACCAAAATCGCGACGAATGATCTGTACGATGCTATACACTGTATTAAATCCGTCTTTGTGGATATATGGCGAGTTAAACGGTGTCTCTGTTTCTGGCCTTCGTGGTTAAGTGGGCCTATACCAGTTCATCCACTGTGGGTAGTCACGTTCTTTTCAGTACCTGCATGCTTCAGTCTGCCGTTTTGATGCCTTTCGTCGATGCTTCCTGTTTTCAAATCTTTCTAGTGACATGTCCATGCGTTTGCTGTTTATTGTCAAAAATTCCGCCAGAATTCTCCTCGAACCTATTTTTCAAACTCGTATAAGTTCTTAGTCAAAGCCTTGTTTGCATGTTACATATGGTGTATCGCCACTGAGTTAACAAGAAGCCTAACTGTCGCTAGGTTGGCCGACCGTACTGGTTGTCAGTGACCTTCAAGATCATCCAAAGTTGATGATTTTCAGATTATTCGAAAGCCAATATGCGACTTTTCATTATTGATCAATAGCAATTTAGGCCTTATTTCGCACCGTTTAGCCGCAATAGCGCGTAACGGTCTTCAAGGTCATCCAATATCAATGATTTTTATCTAGTCTGACAGAGCGTATGCCACTTCTTATTAGTAATTAATAGTTACCTTGGTCCTATCTCTCACTATTTTTGATATGCGGTCACTTTAGCTTGAAACATCCCATGGAAAATTGCGTCCAAACCGCTGCAAATGGCTACTATTGACAACCTATAGAAAGTCGCCACCGCCCTATCCGATGGTATAATCGCAGATCTTTTACGACTTACTGTTTAGCCACAGTACCGCACGATTAGCATACCATAGTGCGTTGTGACCTTCAAGGTCATCCAAGATCATCGATTTTCATGTCATTTGGAAGCCAGCAAACGACTTCATGTTAATGATCAGTAGCAACTTGGGTCCTATCTCGCACCATTTAGCCACAACACATCCGTGACAGACGAAACGGACGGACGAACGGACGAACGGACGAACGGACGGACGGACGGAGAGACAGACAATCGACAACTGTGCCAATAGCTCGACTGTTACATAAATAGGCCTACGGTCGGCAAAAATTCTTATTTATAACAATATCTTCTGCTTTTTAAAAACACAAAAAATGTATCAAAAACTAAACATCATTAATGTTTACGTCGTAATATAAAAATTATTGGAAAATTGTTTCAGAAAATAATTTTTGCATATGTATTACTAAAATTTTAGTAATTTTTGACCATTTAAGTTTTACATGGTAGTGTAGCGACGCAGTTAGGGTGTGGTGGGATGTTTAATAACCGCACTACTGCTACTTGTTCACAGAGTGTGTTAGTAAAAAAATTAGAAAATCGGTCAATATTTGACGAAGATATGGACAATCACAACGTGGGACGTTTTTTGAGACACAGTATTGTTTTAGCTGTGTAGTTTTTTTTTTTAATTTTTAGACTTATTAACTGCTATTTTGCATTGTGTTTAACAGCGCAGTTCAGTCTGTCAATGTTTTCGATGGAGACTAATCATTATCACCATCATGAAATGTTACAACAATTAACATAATCACGTTTCACAACAAAACTCTTTTTCGTGTCGCATATTTCAAGCAGTAAACATTTGCGCAGTCAAACAAGACAGATATAATTCCGCGAAGTAAAACTGATAATAGATTTTGATTTTCTCTTCTCAGAAGTCACTAGGTCGTAGTGGGGCGGGATAAAAGCTGGCGTATGGACGCCTGCGCTGGCCAATCGCAAGGCTGTGCTCGGGTATTGAAAGGGAATTCACAGTGAGTAAAACACGGGGAATACCATTGCCGGTCAATGCGTTGTTCAGCCAATCACACTCGAGCGTCGCTAACTCAACATCGCTGTGCGACTGTCGTGTCATGACGAAACCTGACAACGGAACTTAGCGCTGTTTGCAAATGCGACCGTATGGACAAAACTTGAGCTAACCATGGCTTTGGCGACGAGGCACAATACGGCACAGAACTCAATTACATTTGAGATGAAACCTGGTGCATTAGGCACGTGTCGTGTAAATAAGCCTTTGCTGGCTTAAGAGTCACAGACTTGACTCATTTACAGGTGGGCAGCTTGTAACGCTGATGTTAATGATTCATGTTTTTGTTGCTTTTTCCCTCGTTATTTCGCTGTTTTAACGTAGCCTCCAATTACTTAGGCCTAATGCATGCGCATTATTGTCTTTCTGTTGTCCTTAACATGTGTCGTATTGTCAAATATATGACTACTTTTATTGATCATTTTTTAGCATTAATATCGATTACCTCTTTGATCCTGCAAAAATTTATGAACGACTTTGTTGTAATTTCATTTTTGCTTTTATAACTAATTTGTTATCGGACTAAATCGCTCTCATTCATTAGAGTCGCTCTAATGCAGTGGAGTCTAATGCGTGCGATTTAATTCGCCTATAACTGATCCGTAGCGTGGTATGTCGTCTGTCATCTGTCACACTCGTGCACCCTTTTCAAATCTTTCAACGGATGTTCGTGCCATTTAGCAGGTACACTAAGTCTTGCGTGATACATTGCGCTAGATGACGTCCCAAGGAAAAAGGAAGATTCAGGCGTCTGAACCTTTCACTTCCCAGACGAAAATTACATTTGTTTATTTATGATTTACCAGAGGACAGCACTATCAGTGATTTCGCTTCTTATCGAATGACTTCGATCACTTGTTACTGTTTACAGTCAGTGCAGACTGCAGACATGAATCGCACATATTTCGCTGTGGGATGAGAATTGAAGTGGACAGTGCACAAGGCGACTGTGTCACGAACCAGCAGACAAATCAAGTCTACGATCTGAAAGATAACCGGAGGAAATATGTTGACGCAGAAAAAGCGAGAAGTTCGACTATGACAAATCCGGACGCTGACGAGCGGATGCAGTTGTCGCTCGTCGAGTCGAGTGTTGTGTCGTCAAAAATTCAGTCGAAGTCGCACGTTGAAGGCGAGGAAGTAGGTGGAGTGCAGAACTGTTACGCGAGGACGCAGAACAGTGAAGAGGAAGACAGCGATTCCACCACATCGAGGTCTACTTTCGACGAACTCGCCTCCGACATGCAGAATCTACGCCTCATTGCTGGCGGAGTGGATCAGTGTATTGAGCTACTGGTCAGTCGAGGACCCCCGGGTGGAACCAGCACAGCTGCAGGCCGGGACACTGACACCCGCCAGTCTTCGATGCGCTTCGTGTGGCCGACGTCAGTCGACACTGTTCCAAACGATGTCCGATGCAAACGCAAGAGCACAGCCTGCGAATTTCCCGAGATCAATTTTCAGCCTCAGTCTCTTCGGGCGGCCGATGACACGTCCTCCGAAGTTTTTCAACTTGGAACGGACTGCCGGGTTTGGACAGAATGGGGTGGCGCACTGCCACAAAAACATCACGCGACCAAGTTCCGACGTACTGGTAACGACCCACAGGAAAGTGACGAACGAGTTGCTAGAGTCTGCGATGATTTAGTTTCAGCATCAACAGTCGCCTCTGAAGTCCTCGACGGTGGCTTAAATCTCGGAGAATTTGGTCTTCTATTTGATTCCGGCGCAGAATGCGATCTTGCGAAATACTTGTGTCCGGACATCGTGCCAGTGTCGTTTGCGCATATGAACCGTCTCGCGGATATGCCACCACGGATGCAGACCCGCTCCGATTCACTCGGAGTTACTGACGAACTGAGTCTTAGTCAAGGAACTCTCTTGGATCAGTTGAAAGAAATTAGGCCGCCGCCGACGCCGGCGACGAGTTGGTACGTGGCGGATCCAGACAGGGGAATAACGTTACAACAGCGCCGTGGAGACCAAAATCCCGCGATGGAAAGCAACATGCCTGTTGTGACGACAACAGTAATCGGTGGTGACACGATAACTTATCCGTCCACACGGACATTGTACGCAGATCTGATTTCTAACTGTTCATCGTCGGTAAAACCGGACGACAGTTGTGTATTCCCATGCTGCTCAGACGTATTATTGTCCACTCGTCCTGCATTCCCGGCGCCGAGTCCGTCAGTGGACAGCGGCTGCGTGGCGTCACCAGGTTCGTCAACTGAGCGTCTCTCGTTCGTCGTTTCTCATCATAATCTGCCGCCTGACTTTATCTTTGACTACGTCGAGGACAAACTCAGAGAGCTGGTGCGTACGTTATACTTTCTTAGACGTGTTCTTTTCATCGTATCTTTATAGTCTGATGAGTTACTTCTTGGAAAGTACGCATGAGATCACGAGAAACAAGGTTGTAATGTGTAAACGACGGAAAAGACGACAGCGCTTAATACGTGCTGACATTATGAACACTAACTGAAATGGTACTGTAGTAATCGCGGTGTGAACAGCAGTGGCTTGAATTGTTTAAAATGTTCATTAATAGCCTAACATTTTGCGCGCCTATGTGATATTATCATATCATAAAGATATCATAAAGCGCACTGACTACTAAAAATGCAGCAACAGCCAGTTTTCTGACACTTGCATTTCACAAAATAGTGTAGCAACACACTTAACGTGTGATGGAATTTTTGGCGATTTGTACGCAGATACTGCATAATTTTTGTGGGATGCATCCGTAATTTTTTTTAAATCGGCTCCTCGTCCGTGAAAGTTTTGCATCAGCAATGCATTTCACACAGACATCTTTTGCCATAAGCAACAAATGGCGGCATTGTGGTAAGAAATAAGAAATAAACTCGTTGCATTTTAATTGAGGTCTGGATTGAGGTCCGGTGTAAGTAAACTGTGGCTCTATTATTTGTATTGTGATGCTGTAGAATGAACAGGAGGCTACGACGAAGGCGATCAGTGAACGTCACCGGGTGAAGTTGGAACAGTCGTCGTCGTCGTCGTCGTCCGTCGTCGTCAGACCGCGTATGCTAAATTATCACGCCTTTTCTTGTCCAAACCTGTTAGTAACACTTCGTCTTTGTCTTAATAGTACACTTCTGCCTACCCCGTTTACACGTGGAAGCGTACATGAAGCAACCACAAAGCAAACGTACTGAAAATACACGTGCTCGACTTGTGCTCTAAGTTTGCTTCATGTATGCTTCATGTGTGCTTTATGTTGTTGCTTCATTTTTGCTTTATGTTTGCTTTATGTCTGCTCAATCGTGTAAACGCGGTATTAGTCATTAACCTCGCGCCTAAATTTTGACATCATTTTACAGAAGGCACCACTAAAAGACAGAAACTCTTCGGAAGTTTATCGCCTATAGCGTTCCTTTAGCGTTCCACGTGAGCATTTAAACTTCGTGTTTCTTACAGTACATTTCCTGTAGTCTTGTAACCTTGATTTTTAATTTTGAAATAGAATTCTCGTTTCCTGCGCTTCAGGACATGTTTCTTTCAAAGTTTGAAGTTGTACATTAATCGTACTGGTCGCTGTGATTGTTTGCAGCAGACAGAGTTGGCGTGGATGAATTGTCTGTGGAGCGAAGACGTGTGATGAAAGCAAACAGAAACGTTGCCCAGCTTACCAGGGACCAACTGATGATAATTGACAGCACTGGAGACACGTAAGTCTTCTGCTTTCTGCCAAATTAATTACTTGCTCGTGCACATGGCTTACTGATTTTGAATCGATAAACCCACGACTCTGATCTGCAGCTAAACTAGTTTTTCGCTCTTTCTCGAGTATCGATGCTGTAGTGTTGTCGTCATTCGACAGACGGCACCAGTAGACGACAAACTCTTTTTCTGCTTGCCGCTAAGCAACGAACATTTGCTACAGTAACATAAGCGAGCACATGTCAGAATTAATTGATTCCTCCTCCCGAATGGGACTAAGTTGAATACTTAAACTATTTCTAGCCTTGTAGCATCGCATTAGCGATGAGCGTGAGCTACAGATGTATGTACTTATATAGTACGCTGGGTAAGGCTATACGATAGAGGCCATGACGGACTACGAAAAAAAACAATAGCCTGCTAGAAAATAGCGAACATGAAAATGACGGACTTCAAAGTTTGCAAACACCTCCAAGTTTAAAAAAAGTACAGCGAGTATATATTATAGTTAAGGAGAAGAAGCGCAATCTGCAGAACAACGCGTGCATAAAAACATGCACGACAACGGGACTGTAGTTTTTTTTAGAGCGATCAGCCGTGCACCGTCTGGGCGGTCACGCCGAGGCATTCCAGTTCACGTCGGACGACAACACAGCGACGACGACGATGACGTCGACTCTAAGCCGTCAGCCACTGCCACTGCCAGCGTCACCGCAGCTGCTGCAACAGCTACTCCAGAGCGTGATATGCGTGAAGTTTCAACCAGGCACCAGTTTGCACTGCCTGACCACGGATACGGAGCTAATGCATCGCGCGTTATGCCTGTTTACGTCCCAGCTTTCGCTGGTACTCATTGTGCCTATACCTACTGAGGGATGGCCAGGCTGAGTTGACCTGGGTGGTTTGGTTACATGCCCATCTCAGTGCTAACTTGTCTCAACGTAGACTGTTGATGCGAGTCATGCGACTAACGACGTTGCCGCTAGACAAAGCCGCCAACCAATCCCATGAAATATACAATACGGGGTAAGTAAAATACGTGAACAAAATCAATTAAATTCTTAGGCGTACAGCTAGTAAGACTATTAAGTCGTGAGAGAACGCTATACGTACTTGATCTGTAAGCTAGAAGCCTGCGGGCATGAAGATGACGGCATGGTGTGTCAACCATGGTTTTGCGTGCGTTTTCACTGTCAAACAATCATGCGCACGTTCGCTTGATGGTAGACCTATAGCTTACCGTGGGGTGAAGTCAACTCACTGCTCAAAAACTCAAATGAAACTACACTTTCTTGGAAAAGACACACTTTGTCAATACGCATGCATTCGGCATTTTATCGCCAGATATTTGCAATTATTGTCAACGGAGAAGAAAAGTAATGGCCCTTTTCGAAACACAGTGTATTCCAAACCTCAAACTTCAATCATTTATGGTAATTTTTTGACTGGGATTTACAAAGACCGATGATGTTGAACTTTTACTTTCTCGCACATCCTATTTACACTTTCTATCTTGCACGCCATGCTTAAACTTTTCAAGTCAGTTCTTGCTCTATCGGTGAACTCATATATCACTCACTGATAGATAGCAGTAAGCTAATCCAGTTCTATATCAAAAAGTTAGGTCTACTACAGAACGAAATGACAATTTCATGATATAAGCCTATACCCGAGTGCCAATAGACTAGCAAAAAAGCCGAGTAGTGTTGAGAGAATTGTCTGACGATGTTTCAGTTTGTTGCACGTGGCGTTGCGCAAGAACGCGTACATCTCAGAGGCGTTGATTCACAGACTTGATCGCGAACAACTCACTCCGTGTCTGATCAACCAGCGAAACGCTTTCACGTCCGAGGTCCGCCCACTTTTCGCAGTCACTAGAATGCTATTTGTAAACTTGCGAGACCAAATTTCTGAAAGAAATGCTCACGAATTTCAGAAACTTACAATAATTTATTTTTTCCTGTTGCTAAAGGCCTACGCTAAAACAGTCCTTTGAAAGAAACTTAACTGAAAATGAAACGGAATGCGACGAAGTCAACACTGGCACAGTTGTTGTAGGTTTACAGTATAGTTAGCCTAACGTGTGTGTTTATGAAAACCAGTTAATACATAACCGTACGTATAAGTGCATACGAGTTTGCGCCGTGCGGCAGAGCGCAAAAAACGCCATCATTTTGTTCTTTATCCGAGGACAAAAATCACATAGTTCTTCAATCAGTGGCCATTGAGACCAATTAATTCTTAACACTTATCCATTAAATTATCGGTATCGTTGATAAAGGGAATTGCTGAAATTTAACAAGTAATAACAGTGACGTAGGAAGGAGAATTACCACCCTTGTTATGCCCTTTCCCACTAAATTTTGCACTGTCAAAAAATTGTAGGAAATTTTTTTTCTTGTGGAAAAACTTATGACATTACTACGAGGGAAATGTCAACCCCGTAAATGTTCCTCCCCCACTCGAACTTACGACGCCGGGCGGCCTTACGTTAGGTTATGCCCCATATTTCTAGTTTACTACAAAGTACAGTAAGTTACACTGTAGGCTAGCGATGTGGCTGTGTTCAGACGCCGCTGTCGGTGGCGACGAGGTCAAACAACGCGCGGTTGGTGCGTCTGCTGGTGCAACGAGGGACCAGCGTGAACGCCCAGTTCTTCGAGGACTCTGCAGACCGTGATGCTGGTGGCAACCATGGTGCGTTCTGTGCTGCGCTACACTTCGCCTCTAGTCACGGTCCAGCCTATCTCGACACTCTCACTCAGCTGCTCCAATCGCCGACAGTCGACATCAGCATCGTCGACTCGCAAGGTTCTCTCTCCCAAGACAAGCTTGCTTTTTTCGTTGCAACTTAATAAACAGAACTGCAGGCATGTAAACTAGTGCGTGTTAAAACACGGTCTGGAGTTGAATAAGTGGATGTTAAACGAGCTTCATATATACATTACAGACCGGGGTTTAACAGGCACTTATTCCAGGCTGGCCAGCAGCCGGTTGTGTCGTCTATTCTGTCGTTCCATTGGTTACGCATGACGGCACCCGTGGATTATCGACACGCTGACCCACTGTGTCTACAGTACAGACAGTATAGTAGTGCAAGTGCTAGAGTGGGATGATTTGTAGTTTAGTTCTGTGTACCGACTGTACTGTGATGATGTGAAGGTCGCACGGCACTGCACTGCGCTGTCGACGTACACGGTCAGCCGGCGGACACGCCTGCTGCAGCAACTGATGAACTTACTGCAACCGTCAAGGATTCCACGGCCATCATTCGTCTGCTGGTCCAGCACGGAGCCCAAGTCAATCAGCCGGTATAGGCCTACTCGTATGTCGTAGGCGCCTTGGCAGAAATATTGCGGGGAAAGGAGGGAAGTCAACCAGTCAGTGTTCCTTGTTTTAACGGCATCACGTGAAATATAGTGTATTTTATAGTTCACTGACCATGAACACAGTCACGTTAATGCGAAGAAACTCTGATACCGGTTGAATAAACCATCGCTATGGTTTTCTTAGCAAATAGGTCTACGACAGTGGGTTTGCCGTTGATTTTCAGCATGCAGGTACTACGTTGCGGTTTGCTGCTCACTGAAGACTTCTCACAAGCCAGCGAGTTGGTTTGAAATCGGAGCGTTCTTTTTATTACTACGTTATATTTGCCGGAATAAAATTTGTAATCGCTGTTGTCTTGTTAGTTTCAACATTGGGATTCAGCAATGAATAAATCAGCAAATAAATGAGTGAATTGGTCAGTCGACGGATGGCTGGGGGTAACCAACGGCGTCGTGGTACGGGAGGCAGGGAGAGAGGGCTATCGCCCCTTCCTAAATTTTGGCCTATAGAAAAATTGTTGGAAAATTTTCTTGTCGGAAAATTGTCGTATTGTTGGAGCTGAAAACCCCTATTTTAGGGAAATTTAGGGGACAAATTGAAACTTTAAACACCGATAATCTCTTCTGTCGAAAATTTGCGACCGTCTGTTGGAATTCTTTTTCTAAGTTTGCAGTGTGTGTTTGGGAAAATAGCAACTTCTTGCCACCCCTACTTTTTTGACCAACGACGCCGCGGGGTGTAACGAACGTGCGTGTAGGATTTGGTGTATCAGAAGACGGCGCTGCAGTGGGCGGTCGAACGCGTGGCGTCGCTGGGCAGCGTCGACCTTGTGCGTCACCTGCTGGACGTCACCTCATCACGGAGGACAGCGTCAGCAGGCGGCAGCAACAGGTACCGCGCAGCCGACAGCGTCGACTGTCTACTCGATGCCTTGACGACCGACAACCAGCATCTGCGACACGAGCTGACTCAGCTGCTGACAAACAACAGCAGCAGCAGAAACAGTTGCAGACGATCCTCCGCATCAGCAGGCGTCATAACACGACAGCTCTCCACGCAGTCCTATCCCTAGACTACTAGACTCCGTATAGACTCAGACTAACTTCTGCCATTTTGTTGCAGACAGTAAAGCTGAGTGAATAGTGCTACTTTTATTGTGTTTAATCGACGAATGTTTCCCGAAGTTACTGCACGTTAGACCAGGTATTATATGTTACGCATTATATGTTACACTGTACTTTCTGAATTGAAATAAATATTAAACGAGTGTTGATGTGGTGGGCATCTTACTAATCATTTTCTTTCAACTTTTTGCCGAGTTTGTCAGTGCAGGAATTCTGAACATCTGTCATTATCAGGCAAAGACATGGGCAAAAAGTTAGCGCCATGTTTTTGTAGAAAAATTTTCTGTGTTTTTCGTTGCAGTCTTTCGAAAAAGTAAAGACGGGGTGTGAAAATGTTTTTTTTTTATTTCATGACATGCGGTGTAATATTACACAACAACTAAAAAAGCAAAGTGACAAACGAAATAGTACCCTACCAATGACATTTTCAGTTAACCGTTAAAATGAAACAAAAAAACTGCACCAGTATTTTGATGCATTAAAAACGTTCTGCGGGCGGAAATTTTTAGGGATAGATGGCAACTGAAAAGACAGGATTTTTTACGTCTTATCGGTGTTTTTTGAACTGCTATGGGCTTAGATAGGCTTACGGAAGTCGTAAGTAGGCCTACTTCTAACGTCTCAATTTTTATTACAAAATTTTTGAATTGCCTTTTAATTAACTCCAGCACCTATAAAATTGTATAAAAAAAATTCTATCAAAATGCGATCTTTAATAGAGCGTGGTCTGGTTTGCAGCAGCATGTCATTGGCGAGGCAATCGACCATTAACGTGAACGGCTGCGCGCCTGCGTGAGAACTGTTGAGCAACATTTTGAACATTCGTTTAGATAATATGAACAGTCTTTTTACGTAGTGTTAAGTGTTAATAAACTTTTAACAATAAACTTTTATGTGGAGAATTTATATCTGACGCTGTACCGTATGCCGTAAAATCGTTGCTAGTTTATACGCGTGTAGCGAGGCGTTTGTGTTTGCTTCAAATTCTCTAGTAGAGAACGTACAGTGCGTTTTTACCAAAATTGGCAAAATCGGTTAACAAAAGGGGACACGTTTTTCGGGACACTAGTGCACGACAAGCTATAGACAGTACATTGGGCAGCATTAGCCCAAGGCCCCAATGCAACTGCAGTGTGCGACAATAAAAAAAAACTCATACAAAAACTTCGATATTTAAAAAAACCGCTTAACAGTTTTCCACGAATTTTTGTCATATATAGGCTATTAAGGAGAAAATTTGCTACAGGCAGAACAAGTAACGTGCATTACGAAAGTTTGCGCCGATGATCAGTGCGACTTTTGTTTTGCAAACGCGCATTTCAGCAACAATTCAAAGTTTAATTCAATGTAGGTCTAAGTAACTCTATAGGTGTTATCTGTCTCAATTAGAGCTGCAAAACAAAGGAGATTAATAATGGTGTCACGCCATACGTCACTCACTTGGTTTTGCATTATGTAAATAATCCTATATAGGCCTGGGATATTTTGGAAGCACATTATTGATGATGATATGAGACGAGCTGCGTGCTGCCATAAGAAGTATGCCTATAAGTCTGATCAGACAATAAATTTGAGCTAATGTTCATGACGCCCCGACAGCGACGCAAAATAAAGTCCGTGCTAAATAATTATGTCGTAAGACGCAAGCTGTTGCGACAACTTTGATTTACTGTTAAAAAATCCAAAAATCAAGGCAACTAATGGCATCAAAAACTAGAAAGCAGTCAGAGACCGCAGATCTCCGCCAACGCCATGTTGTTCGCCAGGTGGCAGCACCATATTTGGTTTGGCAGCGGTTTTCCTTATGCCCCATTGAAAGCAATGTTAACAAAAATGTCAAAGTGATCTAAAATCCGAGATTCCTTTCGGGTCACCCCCCAAATTGGGGTAGTTTTTGCTATTCCCGACATTCCCAGAAAATTTCAGAAAGATCCGTCCATAACTTTTTTCAGTTATCTTGCTGACACACAGACAAACAAACAAAGTCTGGCAAAAACATAACCTCCTTGGCGGAGGTAATTAGTCGTTTTCAACCACGTCGCGCAAAAGTGTAGTAGAGTGCAATACGACTGTTCAAGGTCATTCAAGGTCGCTGATTTTGGTGTTATTTGATAAAAAAAACTTATGAGACTTTCTGTTAATGATTGATAGTAACCTTGGCCCCCTTGTGGCACTGTTTTTGAGATATAGCAACTTCTCTGTTAAAAATCGCACATTTTAGCCTATCTAGCCCTTTCATTTAGCGCCATGTCGATCAAATTTATGTATGGAAATATGCAAATGTATGGATCCTAAAAAATGAGCCGACAGTGAAGATTTCGTGATGCTACCTTACAGTGTACACGGTTTTGATAGGGAGGGCAGCAGAGTGTGACAGACAAACACAAACAAACAGACAAACGGACGTCTTTAAGCCTACGATAGCTAGGACGCACTTAGCACTACGTGCTGTCGCGCAGAAGAACAGACCAATAACTGAGAAGAATTTTATAAATTAGCTACCGAAGTAGTTCGCCGCCTCGTAGGCCCATAATTATTGTGCTGTCGATGCGACTGACATTTAGCTGATGAATAATTGAATTTTATCGTCACTATCATTGTCATTTTTTATCTTGTGCATTCTTAACCTTTTAGTTGTTGATTATTCGACTAGTGTTTGTGCAACACAGTCTAGGCGCGAGTGTGCAAATTTCGGAAAACTCCGATCCGCGAGGTCTCTGCTACAGCTCGATTTATTTGTTATGTCCTGTAAGTTTAAACTACTTGCTTACGAGCACAGGTTGTGTGAAAAGCTGATCCAAATGTTTTGGACGTTAGACACAAGTCCGACAGCACACAATGGCAACGTTAGTTCTATCTTACACTGTTTCAGTAATAAACAAGAAGCCCAGCTGTCGCTAGGAAAAGCCGACCGTAACGCCTACTTCCGAAGCCCAGCGTCCGACTTCCAATCGTGGAGAGAAAACGATTTCTCAGAAATGGCACCGTTTCATGCACGCTGTGTCAAAGGAACGCTGCTCTTGAAAGCTACAATCAACGACAGTATAACACACGTCGCACGTGGTCATTTCGCCAGTTGATATAAATAGCTACAGTCGTAAATAACCAACGGGAATATCAGATGCAAGTTTCGCCACCATTTCTCACAATAAAAAACGCCTTGCTAGAAAAAAACACGGTACAGCCTATACAGTTTCTGTTGCAGTACTGACCATTAAGGTCATTCAAGGTCAATGATTTCCATCTCATCTAAAAGGACGTATAGCACTTCCTGTTAGTGATTAATGGTGACCTTGGTCCTATCTCTCACCGTTTTCGAGATATATGGCGTGTTATAGTTTTAGACTTTTCATAAAAAAAATTTAGGCCAAAGCGCTGCAGAAAAAGACATGGTTACTATTGACGGCCTACAGAAAGTTGCCAGCGTCCTATCCGACGGTGCATCGCTGACTCCCGACGACGTAGGCTACCGTTTAGTCACAATATTGCACGATTGGCATACTATAGTGCATTATGACCCTTCAAGGTTATCCAAGGTCAATGATTCTCAAGTAATCTAAAAGGGCGTATGCCACTTCTTATTAGTGATTAACAGTAACCTTGGCCCTGTCTCTCACTGTTTACGAGATTACGGCTTGTTACCCCCCGTCCATTCAACTCCGAATTTGAAAATGTTCCCTTGCATTAAATAGCTGAAATTTTGCATGCCTGAGTTTCACACACAAGGATAATTACTCCTGCAAAAAAACTTTCTTCTACGACCTAAAGCTTAGCCACAATACATCCGTTACAGACGGACGGAAGGACGACAACTCATACCAACAGCTCGACCGTTACTTAAGTACGGTCGGCTAAAAAAAGAAGGAAGAATATTTCGCACCTTCAGCTTGGTTTATTTTGCTAGGGGGGGCTATTTCTGCTTTCGGCGTTTTGTGGTATCGCTATTCTTTTGCTAAAACAGCTAGTACTCGACCCCTTAGTAAGGTCAAATTTAAAGATGTTTTCGTAAAATTATAGGTCTACGGTATGAGCTAACTACCAATATAGAAAGCATCAATCACGCAACGGCGTAGCTGCTGCTGCTGCTGTAAATCGTAGTGTAAAACCTTATATCCATGAACACCGCGCGTGATAATAATCAATGCATTGAACGCGGCATATGTCATATCACTTCGACCAGACTCCGACTGTCTGGGCCTAATGTCAGACAACGGACGATGGTACTACAGCGAAGTTGTCACCGGAGTTGAACTTGTCAGTAGAGGAGTACAACAAAGCATAGCATCTGCTGAGGCAACTGCACAAACTGTTCAGGATGAATACGATCACTGCTTTGCTGGCGTGTGCCCTGACACTGTTCGCCGCAGCATCTTCCTCCAGTAGGAATCCTTTGCATTTGACGATCTGAACTAACGACAAAAGTTCTCGAAAAGTATTTCGTATTCTGAATTATGTAATTCTCACACGTTACGGTCAGTAGGCGAGTTAAGTTCATACAGCGTATGCCGCAATAGATCTTACAGAACCATATTGGAAGCTCGGTGGCGTGGTATGCCTATTTAAAAATGTTATGAAAAATGCAAATTACGCCGAAAATCATGATATTTGTTTACTGGGATGTTTTATTGCCACACACTGCATACACCGTGTCTCAAAAGTGAAGCATAATTGTCAACTCATAGGTTGAAACGTAACATAATAAGTTAGGCCTATAATAAATTCATCAGATTACAACCTTTTCGTCAGAACTTCGTCAAATTGCCACCACCGTGTGCCACTTCGTGAGCCAGCAAACAGTCGGAACCGCGGTGCATCCAGCATACATACCACCGCAAAAATCAGCCACACTAGGTCTTTACCTTTAGGACGAAAGCGACATGTCGACTTTGTTGACCTATAGTATAGGTTTTGCATGCGTGTGTACTGTCTCTGCAGTGGCTGCCGATCCGCCGTGTACGAAATGCCTCCCGAGCGTCCTGAAGGAGATGGAACATGGGCGAAAGGAATTCTGCACGAACTGCAATGACACATGTAGACGACGTTTCTTCCGGACGACGCTGAAGAACGTTGCTGAGACCGACGACGAGCTGGCTAAGACGCTCAGAGACAAGTTCCTGGCAGCGGCTGACGGCAGCATGTCCACAGCCGCACAGATCTTCTTTTCGTTCAACACCGGAACAGCCCGCTGCTACCCAGACAAAGAAAAGATGAAGAAATATTGTAAAGCGTTCAAGGCAAAGTACCCGTCCCTCGCTCCGGTCTTTTATAAGAACTTTCCAGTCGTCTGGGATTCATTGAAGAGGTGAGTATTGCAATTAGCTTACCATTGATTCTTCTCCTCAGAGCCGTGCGTTTTCTGTGAAAACCCCCAGCGTTTGAACTTCAAACGTGACATGTATGTGTTTACAGAAGCAGTCCGGACATGACCCTTTGTGTCGGGAATATTCGTACGAAAAATTATTCAAATTGGATCACGTTTACTCAAGTTATGATAAAAGATTTGCTGTGTTTTTGTGCCTCACAAACTAATAGTGTATAGATCAACGTTCTCACTGCAAAGTGAAACACTACACCAGTTTTCGGTTCAAGACTCAAGACACATCTTGCCAATGCAGTGATATGTTATAAATGTAATGCAGCAAGAGCGCCTGTGTTACTGATCTTGGGTTTTATGGCACTAACTCAAATCTGACTTAATGTTAACTTTTTTGGCATTTTCATTTATTCATAGCTACTAGTCTGTTGCAGTGGAGTCATTTCAGCAAATCATCGAGGGGAAGAGGGGGTCTAAGCCTACGTACCGTAATGTATTGTTCTTGCAGCAGTAGCACTGTTTCAAAATTTAAAGGTTCAACTTACAGAGAAAAAATGTAAATCATAAAATGGAGGTTCCGTAGACCCCTCCCTCCAGTTCCCTCTCCCCTAAATGACGCCTCTGGTCTGTTGTACTGCAGCACAGTGCTGGAGCTTAAAATTCGTGTCTTCAGAAAAGAGAAACTGGCGAAGTGGACTTGCTGCTCACGGAACATTCATAAGATGCGACAAAAACTACTCGACCAAATGGCTGTACGTTTTTCATTAACGTCGCTGCCGTCTAAATTGTATTATTCGGCAAACGCAATACATAAATTTTTAAATTAAGTTAAAGAGGGTCTGCGTTCCAGACAGTCCCACTGCCCCAACATTGGAACTCTTGTTTTTGGAAACTATCCTTAGAGTACTGTCGCACATTTGGTACATTTTTTCTCCAAATTTCTAGCACTTTGGCTGAAAGTTTATCGAACTGTTTAGTTGTGCAACTGCTGACAGTAAATATTTGAAATATTGGCCATTTGTGCAAACACAGCTAGAGAGATGCATTCTCTATTCGTTGATAGCAGTGTTGATAATGTTTTGCTCCAGATTTCAACCAGTCGCTTTTTGGGTTCACTGATATTTCTAAACAGCGTCCCATAAAATTTCTGCTGCATAACACTGTAAATACTGTCGAATGGACTGCGATCAGAGCTGTTACGTATTTGTAATGATTTAATTTACTGATGTTTTTTTCTTTTTTTTAATCTCATGTTGCATTTGTTTTGTTTCCCCAGATAATGCAGCAACAGACGTTAGGTGAGCTGGGAATTTGAACGGCCATTTAATGGCCAGTTATGTCAAAAATGTTTATACCAAAAACTTAAAAAAAATTTCGTTATCCTTCTCCAAGTTCCTATCAGTAATGCCACGGATGGTTTTTGGCGTTTTTTGTACATTTTAACGCTGATTTCATGTATTTTAATTTCCCCAGGTAGTGCAAAAGCATATGTTGGGTGAGGTGGAAACTTGAATAACCGTTTGATGGCAAGTTTTGTCTAGAATAGTTGTACCAAAAATTATTAAAATCCGATAATCCGCCTTTATGTTATGATCGATAATTTTTGTGTTTTATGCCTCACAGTGTAGATAGATAACATTTACGTTAGGCGGTGGTGATCTCTCATTGGGCTCATATCTTCGGACCAGTAGCCACTGAGACATGCAGCAGGCACCTACGCAGACAATCAGCAGGCGACTAACGCAATGGTGCATGACTGACGCATATCCAGTCCACCATCACAAAAAACCTATTTATACCACGCAGGCTATAGATGCTTGTTCCAGCCAGTCTTAGTTGCAATACAACGCGGTAATCCTGTCTTATTCATAAGCATGTTTGATAACTCCAACCATATTATCTGTAGGCCAGTTAATTATTTTAACCTGCAAACTGTGTGCTGTCGGGCTAAAACCAATGGTGAAAATAACGAGTTTCTGTTCGGCGCAAAACGCGGTTACGCCAGATGTACCTAATTGTAAGCCTCGTATTTGTTTTGCGTTCGTAAGTCGGTGTTCTTGGTTGGTTGTTCTTGTAGCTAATCGACGGTCAGTGAAGACGAGGCTGAATTACCAACAGCAGCGTGTTATTCTGCCACGTGATAACAAGAACTCTGAACGTTTAGGCTACTCGACTTGTGTATCTGTAGTTGTTGAAAATTAGGCCTATTATTGTAACCAATTATTGTACGAATAAAGTACATTAATTAAAAAATTTGAGCTAATGCTCACGAGACGCGAGAAAGCCTATATCAGTTCCTATTCACAAACTGTCAGTCTATCTCCAGCCATTTCGTCGCAGTTCACTCTTGGAGTGTGCACTGCAGCGAGCAATAAAACAATAATGCGTCTTAAAGGAGTGCGCAAATTTGAGGTCTTCGTAAAGAAGAATCCTTGAACCTAGAAAGTCAAAACTTAGATGATTAAAATGTACGTTCTATGTCAAAAATTTCATACGCATGTTGTCCGGATCTATATTTAGTAGCCTAATTGTGGTGCAGTTCTCTTTCGAAATGTGCGCCGCAGCCGAAAATTGCCACAAAAAAACACTTATGCCCCTTATTTTGGGGGTTCAAGGTCATTCATTGTCATCGGTGATAACACGACTAAAGAGCTCGTAACTAATGCTTGTTATGATTATGATAAGCAGCATATCTGTACCTATCTGCAACTATTTTCAAGCTAGACGAGCCTATATCGGTAAAGTAACCACTTTCAAGGAGGTACGGTACCTCTTTTTGACACTTTCTTCAGTTTTATTCGGAGGGGTTAGGGACTTCGAAAGCTAAAATCATATGAGGTTGTCTTGGTCTATTTCCAGCCGTTTTGGCGCAATTCGCTCTTAAAATGTGTGTCGTAGTCCGAAATCGCGAAAAAAACTAAAACCTTGTATTTGGGGATTTAAGGTCGTTTAAGGTCATTGAGGTTGATAGCCCAAAAAGCTCGTCACCAGTGCTTCTTCTTATGATAAGCAGCATGTCTGAGCCTATCTGCAACCATTTTTACGCTAGACAAGCCAATAGCGGTAAAATAAGAACTTTTAAGAGGGTACCTCTGTTTCACGATCTCGCTTGAGAGGAACTCCCTCACCCAGCTGCTCAAAATTTTGCCAAAAAACTAGAGTCCTTGGCGCAGTCCACAGTAAAGAACGTGTAATCCTAACTTGCACCGTTTTGATACAGCTCACGAGTGTGACGGACAGACGGACAGACGCCTAGACGATGGCTAAGACGCGCGAAGCATTTTGCTGTCGCGCCGCAACCGTTCTACTGTACGTCATCGGCAAAAAGCGTACACTTTAAACGTAGGCCTACACTATAAAACAGTCTAGCCTACTCAACTTTAGTGGTGTATTTTTTGGTTTTTAACAAGAAATGTGTTTCCGCCTTTCAAACATGTCATGTTTAAAATGCGCCTGAAACTTCGTTGTAGTATGACTTGTTTGTCTGCAATGTGGCCTAGAAAAAATCATGTTGGAAATAATCAAAATTGAATAATCAGGCCCAAGATTCTGTAAAAAATACGTATCTTTAACTACAGGCTACCGAAAATAATATTTGTTTAAGGGGATGGATTTTCACTGCCACACACTGTAGTCTGTGAGGAGTTGGTTTGATGCCCCTTTTTTGCTTAGCTGTAAGAGGAATAACGGGCCGTGAGACGTAATTAAATAAAACTAAGAAAGAAGTGCGAACACCGCACGTCTTTATTCTTACAAGATCAGAGCGGTAACTGACTACTGCTGCGTTGCGTCGATCCAGCTGCTGCCTAGCTGCTATTACATTCCAATAATAACTAGAAAAACACTCGGAGAGCGCAGACCTCTGCCAAGGATATCGATTACCTCCGTTCGACACTGCCCCATTTAAAGCAATGTTAACGAAAATTTCAAAGTGATCCAGAATCCAGGATTCCTTCCGGATCACCCCCAAAATTGAATCACTGGTAGTTTTTTCCATTCCCGACATTCCTTGAAAATTTCAGAAAGATCCTTTCTCCATAACTTTTTGAGTTATCTTGCTAACACACAGACAGACAGACGGACGGACAGACAAACAAACTCTGGCAAAAACATAACCTCCTTGGCGGAGGTAATAATCACACTCACACTACCGTTGTAAGGACGACCTTCAAAGTATATGGGAAAATGCAAACTTTGACCCTCAGCCAACCAAAAACCCCTGAAC
>Ga0209367_1002150_pt1 | contig 25668 bp, 19 predicted proteins | sample WorMetLIZISLAND2_FD_187412 | JGI IMG/M metagenome (GOLD analysis project Ga0209367, IMG submission 187412) | Marine gutless worms symbiont microbial communities from Max Planck institute for Marine Microbiology, Germany - Olavius geniculatus... ... | reverse complement strand
CCGGACCCTCTAGATTCAAGCAGGCCTGCGCACGTGGGTGTCAATGAGAGGTACCCCTGTAAAAAGTGGTTATTTATACTCTGTTGGCTTGTCTAGCGTGTAAATGGTTGCAGATAGGCACAGCCATGCAGCTTATCATAACAAGCATTGATGAGGAGCTTCTTACGAATGTCAACATTGATAACCTTGAATGACCTTGAACCCTAAAAATATCGATTTAACGTGATTTTTTGGCGATTTTCTGCTGCAAAAGAGTGAATTACGACGAAATGGATGGTGATAGACTAAGATTACCTGCGAACAGGAACTGCTATAGGCTTTCGCATATTTCGTGAGCTTTGCTCAAATTTCTTGTTATTCCTTTTAGTGGTAATACTTCCTGTCATGGTGGTATAGATATTACTTGTACGCTCTGTTAGTAGTGTCACAACACATGCTAATTACAGTAATTGGCCATTTTTTCAAAGCAATTATAGTTAAATGCTATGAAAGTACTTTGCTTACATAATTATTACTTGAAATATTGCTGTATGAGAAGTATCTGTAAAATGTTTTAATGCTAATACTGCTGCTGTATTTGAATACATAAGAAATGATTTTGTATATAGAGTGGCAGTTTTTTAATAAGATATTCAAAACCTGGCCAGAAATAAACGCGAGTTGCCGTTTTGTTGTCAGGGATTTGAGGCTCGAGGCACAACCATCAGTAACCGACTGAATGCATATGATTTGCTACTGGAGGAAACAGTAACTAATCCAAGTCAACTACATCTCAATGCAGTTGACTTGGCAGTTGACTTAAACTGGCGTCAGAAGTTCGTATCACAAAACACAACCCGAGCACATGATTCTGATGACGAAACAGATGATACAACAGACAAAGCCTTACAAGAGCATGAAATGTCATTGCAAGTGGATAATTATTTCTGTGATATTCCAAGTTAGTTGCAGTGCACTAAAATATTAGTAGTTTTTGACATAGCTAGCAGATTTTTTTTATATTTATTGCACCTTTGCTTCTGATGGATCATTTATTTGCTTATAGAAATTTCATAAACATTGCTTTGTTGCTCTTGGTTAAGTGACAGGAATGGTATCAGCCTTTGAACAAGTATACAGGCTGTATTTTGTACACTGCCTGTAAGAGGTTTATTTCAATCTTATGTGCTATATAAATTCACATTTTACTTATTTAGTTTCTTTTTTAGTGATCTTCAGTTTTGAGTTTTGATCTTAACTTTAAAGTTTTAAAATCACCAATTGAAACTGAAGGTATATATTTATTTATTTATTTTTATTTATTTTTCATTTATTTTTTAACTTTTTGATACATATACTTGGCAGTGTATGTTTTCGGTGACTGAAGTTTTTTACTGCTTTATTTTTTCCACTTTTTAGAAATCCGAGTAGCAGCGAGTACCCTGCCAGTGTCATTGTCTCATGCGTTGTTCTTACTTGGATTTTATTTGGAGTAACTCTGCAGAAAAAATGGCAGGTGTAACAAAATAGAAAAATGTAGAATGAAAATTAACTTAGTACTTCATGATGGAACTGTAGGCCATTGGTTTGAATATGTGTGTATAATGTTGCGTGTTCAGGAGTTGAGTATGTGAAGCTAGTGTACAGCAGTGTTGATGACGACACTTTGTGGATGGCCGCAAAGCTGCGTTCCATGTGTCAGCTTGAGGAGACTTATATTCGCAGACTTTGGGAGTTTGACTTGGCTTGTATACATATGACACACAGCCGGCAATGCTGCCGCAGCTGGTCTGCTGGTAATTACGTGGCTCTGCTTGCCAATCGGACAAACTGCCAAGCCGTGAGTGATCAAGATGTTGCTGCTGTGCTGGAGACGATGAAGCGATGTTCAGCAGTCTTTCATACAGATATGAGTATTCCAGCAGCGTGTTGGGATGCTGATGTCTCCACATCCGTGCACTGTGCCTCGGTGCCGCAGTACTGCCGATCTCACGCCGCTGCTTTTTATCACCTGTTCTCTCACGTTGTTGACGTGGCTTTTCTTCACGACTCTTCGACACTGAAGTACGTCGTCAGCTTTCTGCCTGTAGCGCGAGGGGTTGGTGCTCACAAGTTGTACGATGCCGTGGAACGCAGTGGTAGTATCAGAGACGATCTTACCGGCATTGTAGCGATGGATTTTGGTGTCAAGCACGACGTCTTTGACCAGTATCTTGTGTCTGACTTGATCTGGTTCTGCCTTGCCTCGGCCAGTGTCACCGTTGCCGTCTGTCTGTACACTCGTTCTCTGTTTGTTGCTCTCTCGGCGTTCAGTTTTATATTCTTTGCCATCGTCGTTGCATATTTTATCTACGGCGTTGTGCTGCGGGTTAGCTTTTTCCCATTCATGAACCTGCTTGCAGTGGTCGTTCTTGTTGGGATCGGTGTTGACGATGTGTTTGTGTATATGTCCGTGTGGCGCCAGGCAAAGCATGAGAAGGACACTATGACCACCGATCAGCTGGCAAAGACAGTCATATGTCGGGCAACACCATCAGCACTTGCGAGTAGTGCCACAACAGCTGCGGCGTTCTTCACGGGTGGTGCTACCAGTAACGTTATTGTCTTGCGATGCTTCGGTGTTTTTGCCGGCCTTGCCGTCACCTGTCATTTTGTCATCTTGGCAGTTGCAATGCCAGCCATTTTGCTGCTTAGTGCTCGTGGATTGTCTTCTCATTTTTCTGCTTGGTGTGCTCGCTTTTCAAAGCTTGGACGCTATGCTGATGCTGTTTCTTGTCGTGCTAATTATTTCATCGCTTGCATAGTGCCGAGTTTTGTCGACCGGCTACGTTATGTTATCGTGCCAATCTGTGGCATTCTCGGTGTGCTCGCTGCAGTGGCTATATTTGTTTATCCCAAGCTGCAGTTGCCGACTTCCAATGAGTTTCAGCTCTTTGCAGCCGATCATCCGATGGAAGTTTATGATCTCCGCATGAAATCTCAGTTTTGGTTTTCACGGTCGTCTGGCTTGGGTGTTCCTCTGATGCCTCTGACTGTTGTGTGGGGCATCCGACCATCCAGTGACTTGGATCGAATGGATCCCCTGGACCGTGGCATGCTGAAGTACGATGAGCATTTTGAAGTGGGTACTCGTTCGGCCCGACACTTTCTGCTGTCGTTCTGTCGTGGCCTGCGTCAGACTCTCTACTACCGGCTGGAGCCAGGCATGCAGCTGAACAACTGCTTCCTGGAGAACTTCGAGCGCTACATGCGCCGAGGTTGCCGCGACGTCGACGGCCGGTCTCTGCGACCTTGCTGTCGGGAGCGGCGCGATCGTCAGCCGTATAACAGCTCCGTGTTTCACCAGTGCATCCGTCAGTATGCGCCGTCACTGGTGAAATCCTCCGCGCTGTTTTCATCTAGTCGCGACGCCGGGCTCAGGTTCGATAAAACCACAGGCAGGTTTGTTGCAGTGATCGTCGAATTTCTAAGCACGGAGCCTTTCTCGCTGAACTATTCCAGCATTGGCAGCTTCTATTCAACGATGAATGCTCACGTGGAAGAAGCATTGCATTCCGCTCCGGACGGTCTGCGACGCGGGTTTTTCGTGAGCTATCTGGATTTCTACGACCTTCAATACTCGTTGGCGTCGGTTATCCCGCTGTCGACGGGTCTAGCGGTGGTGGTGGCGGCTTGTGTGGCACTGTTGGTGACACTCAATCTGCTAGTGACAGTGTACGCCATGCTTACCGTTCTGATGTCAATCTGCGTCACTGTAGCGGCTCTCGTGTGTCTCGGCTGGCGGTTGAACGTCGTGGAATCACTGACGGTGTCCGTGGCTGCCGGGCTGTCAGTTGACTTCGTGTTGCACCACGCAGTTGCGTACTGCCTGGCTGCATCTCAGACCAGTCGACAAGTTCGTGTCAAGACCGCTGCTCGTGTGGTTTCGTCACCCGTTGCCATGTCGGCCGTCACGACATTCGTGGTCGGTTTGTGCATCACGCCGTCGACTATCCTCGCATACTGTCAGATCGGGATGTTTCTGATGATCCTCGTCGGTGTCAGCTGGTTCTTTGCTACATTCTTCTTCCAGGCTCTGCTGTTCGTTGCCGGTCCTCGCGGTAACTTCACCCAGCTGAGGCCGTTTGACGCGAGATTAAAGGCTGACGGTCGGGGTCGGGGCCGCTGTCTGGTGGCTGGATGCCATACTGCTGAGGCAAGTAGCACGGCAGCAGACTCAACGGCCACCTCAAACAACGCCACTGATAACGTCACGTCCAACGCAGAAAAGGAACACGTGCCATTAAAAGGCTGAAGGTGTATAGTTATTCACAGGAACCTAATCACAGAGCTATGGACTACGGAGCGTCACCTGCCGTACAGGATCACTCAGTGTTGCCTGCCACCGGACACAGGAGAACATGCCCTGCCTTCCCTCTGTTCAAGCAGGCTGGTAGCTGGAGCAATGAAAGGCTGAGTTAATTTGATTGTTTGCTTACATGCTGAGGCGGTCACCCATCCAAGTACAGGGTGGTCCAAAAAACCACAAAAACCGCATGACTCTGTGATGTACGGTTGCAAAATTATGGTGCCATAAACTTTGTGCCATTTTTTTGGACCACCCTGTAGTAACCGGGCACGGTGTAGAGCAACGTCATTGATAGAAACCAGTGCATTAACTACTACACCAAACCATTGACAAATGCACGTGACCATGAACTAAATCTTGTCTATCGAGACTTGGCTACGCAAGCAGAGTTATTAGACTTGAAGTTGAAGACAACTTATTGGAAATGTGTATATTTCATAGTCATTAGTTCATTTTGTATGGTTTTCGATGACGTTATCACAGTGACAGATTTTTTGTAAGATTTCCTGTTGTATCAGTGAATCACACACTTCACAGAATTACAAAATTCGTGTATATTTATACTGGGAATTTTCTCAACATTTCATATGGTTGTTGTCTGTGTATATGATCTCATATTGTGCAAAGTGTCACCGATGTCGATTGTCGATATATCACAAAGTTTTATGACGTGACATGCCCTCAGACTACTTAGATTATGCAGACTTAACATTATCAGCTGCTTGATTCGATCACTATTCATTTATGTAGCTGTTACATAGAATGCATGCTTTTCTTCATTCTTATATTAACTTTCTGTTGAACGTCTAAACTAAACGCATGGTATACTTTCCCTGTGTATTACAGGGTTTATCATGTGAAGCATTAAGCAAGCAGGATTGCACACTTCATTCGAGAAAGCAGTCAAACCTTTGCGAAGTGTGGTTCTTGAAGGTGGGTTGTGAACAGTTGTTGGTTTTTGGTCTGTAAACCCGGGTGTGACTGAAAACGTATTTGATGTATTTTAGACATCCTAGGAACAATTATGCTATAGCAAGATGATCAAACATGCATTATTTTCATGCCAGTTTGTCTTCCTCATTAAATATTACCACGGTAGTTAATTCTGGATAAGTTGTGTGAGAATTTTATCTGGTTTTCCAAGGGTTTCAGCAAGCCCCGTTGAATGCAGTTGTTGAAAATTGCTCAATTTACGTTTGCTTTTGATCATGTATAAGTCAGCTTGCAGAGAAAAAGCTTCAACCGAAATCATGTTTTTTCTGTGTGCAATTCACACATTTCCATATTGTATTATGTATAGTTCTTACAGCTGCTGTGTGTGTGTCTTGTACGAGTTAAGATGTGTAAAATTGTAGGTCCCCTATTATATTTTACTATTTGCTTCAACTTTGGCTATTTTTATGTTGGATTATATAACGTTTCACTGCTTCACTTACTTTTGACTGCCTTGTTTTTACGTAGTGTGTTTAGCATTAATTATGCGAACTAGCACTATGGTTTCAAGTACGCTGTGTTCTTAATCTTATTGTTCAAGTGACGAGTTATTAAAATATTTGTGTATTTTTAGACGTCGTTTTTGCTGTTGTAAAATCGTGTTTGTAATACATATGTCATTCATTTGTAAATGACTATTTACGATTGCTGCTTCCTCTGGCTACAAGTGTCAGTCGTTGCTTGACTGTCTTGTTTAGGGTCTATGGCTATCTTGTTCGTTGTTTTTTGAGTCATGTGACTGCTGAGTAAAAATAGCATCTTTTTTCTCTGTATACGTGAGTACTTAATATGATGTCATTCAAGTTATTGGTGAGTTCAGTGAATTGCGACAACTTTCTTTTATTCTTTATCATCTGCAACAGATGCAACATCTACAGTTAACATGCTGGTATAAAGCATTGCACGTTTATTTGTGACAACAGAACAAGACATCGAGTGAATAAAACACTGAACCAGTGTGCAATGTGTAGGTACAACAATTGAAGTGCCACTGAAGACAGCAGCTGCTTGATTGTCCAATACAACTTAGAACTATATGCATGGTATCATAAATTTTATACATACAAGACCGTGCTAAACAATAATTTGTCTAGTGGACAAGTGCGAAATTACCATATAGGCATAAAGTTTCTAATAGTATGAATATGCAAGGTAACATAACGGTCATTAATTAGGATAATCAGACGAGCGTTTGTAGCTTGTGAGCTAGTTTGTCTTCCTCATTGCCCATGTCCAGTAATTCTATTTCCTGCAATTAATATAACAAAAATGCAGCTCGGCGTATTGTTAATTGTACATTATCGTATTATTGTGATATAAATATTTTAATTATCAGCAGCATTACTAGGGCTATTTCACTAGTGTATTTGTAGCCCTAGAGGCCCATGCCTAGGAAACGTGCAATCTGGCGAAGCGATGGCCATGGTGCACGACAGAGTCAAATGGAGACGTCTAATAGCAGCCTGATTTTTATTTTCTTGATGGAAGAGAGTGAAAGAAAAGAGTTACGCCTAAGTTAACATTTTAAGTTTTATTTCTCAGATTCGATTAATGTCTTTAAAAGCGAATTCCGCGCGTATTTTATTGTAAGCTACAAAAGATAATATCAATGTTACCCAGTCGAGAGTTTTGGTGAGTTTGGCCAGCTGTTCCTGGTGAGTCTTCCTGGTCGCTTCAATCTGACGAGACTGAAGGATTGCTTGTCTCTTGCGTTCTTCGATAAATTTCTTTGTATTGTTTTCATTCACTTCACGTATTCTTCTGCAAAGCAGCCACGCCACGTAGCCTACTCTGTTCACTGGCAAGCTTTTTGCAATAGCGCTTTCACAAGTTGTACGCAAATTCGTAATGTGAAGTCTGTGCCATGGACATACAGAAACTCATACACAATGCAGTACAATTAAGTCTCATAGGCCTACGTCGGTACTATTAACACAATGTTTATTGATTGGCAGTGTGTTGGCACTTTAGCAAAAGTAGATAGAAGACTACAATTAGTACACTATAAGACTTCAACTAAGACTAAAATTTCGACACGTGGAAAAATAACAGACAGTACTGTTGTTATTACAATTTAACCATGATGATTACGATTGCAGCTGAACGCTTATAGAGACGGATAATGCGGCTTGAAAGAGACAGGCTTCACAAATTTACGCCTGTTTCCTACTTCATGCTAAGCAGCTCACGGTGAAGATCGTGATCCTAGCTTGCACGGTTTTAATAGACTTGCGGAGTGTGACGGACAGACAGAGAGACGGACGCCTCTATGATAGCTAAGACGAGCTTAGCACTTAGAGTACGCTTAATTAGGTCGATTTTTTGCGTACGTATTACGTACGTCCCGTCGTCCCCGTCCACACAACAAGATACAGTTAGCCTATTACATGCAACGCAAGGACACTGCGAGATATTTTGCATCATTGTTATTCACTGAAGTTCACTGTTCACCTGTCTCTCTCGGCTCGGTTTTTGATGGTCAAAGCGATCGACTTGACAGAATCGACTGACTGTTTCGCTTGTTTCGTCTTCAACTCCTTGTTCTCGCTGTCCATCACAACGCTTCAACAAGTCAGCACGTAATGGTTGTTACAGTTTGATACGTTGTTTAAACATTATCAGAAACGTTACATGCACGATTACAGCAGATAAGCCGGATGAGGCAAGACTGCCTCGAAAACTGCCAATTTAACCATGGTGATGCAATCGACTAACGCCCAGTAACAAAAACCGGGCAAAAGTAAAATAGTGTATCATATCATAATTATGCATCATATTATGCATATTTTACCATTTTACCGTCGACTCAATGCAGAACTAGAGTATAACAGTCTTAAGGCGCGTTTGTAATGTACCGCTGGTGTTTGAGTTGAAGGTCAGCGAGTTGCTGCTGCTGGATGCCTTGCGTCAGAGTGCTCAACAGTTGCAGCTGATTCTGAAGATGTTGACGTGATAGACTGTACTGCTCGGTCATCTGTCGCCCTATCAGGTCCGTCCACTCCACAGTCTGTACGTCTATCAGCGTCTGAATCTTCACTCATACACATGCACAGACTTGGCTTGCTGTAACTGTTCAAGGATATTGGCACTGTACGGATTGGCGATAGACAAGATGAAATGGTCAAATTTTGTAAAATATGTCATGAACGGAGCAAGAAAAAGAAAAAGTAACTGTTTATTCGTTTTACGGTATAAATGTAAAGGGTGGGCAAAAAAGAGAACCTCTAAAGTTTTACGCTGTTTTTTCAGCAACCGTTTGGCATTTTACTTTGAAATTTTACAGATTTATTTTATAAAACCTTCTACATCTAACTGCCAAGTAAAATTTGACTCTGTTGAAAAACAACGAAGTTATAGACTTTTTAACATGACCGCTTACCAATTTTTTAGCGTTCACAAATGTTCCGGCTACAACACCAATTTAATAACATCTTTGAAACAACACGGTTAAATAATGATTAAGTGAAAGATGGATCCGGTAAGCAGCCGGCGATTGCTTTGAAGAAATGATAATTTAGTGATAATTTATAAACAATAAAAATCGATGTTTATCAAAACGTCACTGTGATGTCATTGGCAGTAACGTGTAACCAGTTTTTGAAAATTTAATAGCTTTTTAGCATGAACATTTTTGAATGCTGAAAAATCGGTAGGCAGTCATGTTAAAAAGTCTATAACTTCATCGTTTTTCGACAGAATCACATTTTACTTGGCAGTTAGATGTAGAAGATTTCAGTAAATAAAGCCGTAAAATTTCATATTAAAATCCCGAACGTTTGCTGAGAAAACGGCGAAAAACTTCCGGGGTCCACTTTTTCTGCCGCACCATGTAAAGTGCGTTATAAACCGCACATGAGAGCAAACACGACGGCTGAAGCTGAAGGTCACTCAATGTCATCGGTATAGCGTTATTCGATAAACCTAGATTATAGGACTTTTAAACTACGCTTATCAGCGTTTCGTATATAGACTCCGAAATACAACAAATAGACAAACGGGTGGATAGCCGATAGATAGTCAGTTCAGATGTACTGACTGTTGTGGTGTGAGAATCAACCAGAGACAGCAATCTTTCTTTCGCGTCATCTTCGTTTCTGCAAACACTGAATTAACTCAAGCCTGAGGCATAACAGGAATTATGCAATTTTATACTGATTAATTCAAATTATGCTAGCTCTAAATCTGTCTACCTTCGCTCTTAAATCTTGTAATAAACGTAATTTCTGATGACGATGCCGTGAATAAATAAATAATTGATAAAATGCTGATAATTTTATAGGCCTAAGGATATTTTGCTGGGTGCATTAGTGTCAGTAAGCGGTGAAATACTGCACGGTGGTCGTCGCACTTGTTTCTGGCGGCGTGTCGTTGCGCCTGTGTTCGTTGTCGCTCGTGCTGCTGCAGCTGTTTGTCGAAGACTGCGCACTGTTGGTGCAAAATGTCCTGCCGCTCCTTCGTATGACGTCTTCGCAGTGATTCGTGCTGCTTCGCCTGACGTCGCACCAGCTTCACGGCTTGCTTGTCAGTGCGTAGTTCTGTCAACGTCAACGGTTTCAGCACTGCGCTCTCGCCACCTGCCGCACATGCACGGTTCAGTTCAATCTAGTTCAGTTAAGTTCAGTGAGAGAATCGCTGTTTGTGCATTCTTTAAGCTATCACAAACGTACTAAGATAGATTGACGCCATACAAGCCTAGCAAAACAGTTAACTTCTGAACCACAAACAGGAAAGTGGTGATATTGTGACAGACATAGGCTACAAAGTGCAGAGAAACAGCTCGTCATCATTCATTAGACTACGAGGCACGATTCATGAGCATCGGAGAAGCGTAATAATGCAGTTAAAATGTAAAAGTTACGTGGTACAGGAATAATCAATAAACAAAGAACACTATAGCAAGCGAGTGTTGCTATATGTCATTATTGCAGCACACCGTTTGATTGTTGTTTTCTTGATTTTCTTATTATTTAAAGTTTTTTTACGCAAGGCTACTGTGTTTCGTATTAAAAGTCTGAATACGATAGGGTGCATGGTGTATGGGCAAAATTTTTTTTGCGAGTGCAAACAAAATATGTTATATGACACCATTTTTTTAAAAGTGCGTGAGCCGGGAGTCGAACCCGGATCAATTGCTTGGAAGGCAACTATGCTACCGTTATACCACTCACGCCTATAATATAGCAGCGTAAATGCGCCTACAAAATGCAGTCTTTTGTATCGTCTTGTAAGGCGAGCCTATCGCAACCACGAGGCGGAACCGGTCAGGCCGGTCAGCTGTTACGCATCGCTGACCAAACATTGTTTAAAGTTAAAATAATGTCAAATTGTTTCATTTACTGGCATTTTATGAGAAACTTTATGCGCTTGCTAAGGAAAATTACTTTGCAAATTATGGATGATATTTATCAGTAAAAATTTTTGAGATCTGGGATATCAGTTAATGACATTTTTCCGTATGTTCAGTTTTGTTGCAGCGCGCGACTCCGACAGCCAGACAAATGCGTGTAACAAACGGATGAGTGTTTTAAAAACATTTCCTGCTTATGAGACATAACCGATAATATTAATAGTTGATGTAAAGTAAAGTCCATCCCCAGCCATAAAGCCTACAGGGCAGCGCTGATCTCTGTTATTCTAGCCTTCAGAAAGACACCAGTTTACAGTGCGAAGCCACGGATATGGGGCAAGTGTATCGAGCGGTGTGCCTGCTTACGTCTCAGCTTTTGCCGCTACTCATCGCACCTACCCATGGAGGGATGGCCAGGCTGAGCTGCTAACGCAGGTCGTCTTAGTTGACACTAAACAGAAAGCTGCAGCACCTTTCTTCTCTTTGTCGCTGGCTGTGGTTTGAGTCTGGGTGGCAGCGCCAGTCGGCTGTGAAGCCGGGGGCTTCGTCGTGGCTACAGCGGGTGATTGGGGGCCGACGACGCCAGCTGACAGTGTCGGTGTCGACGTCTGTCTCTGCACCACTGACACCGACACTTCACTGATGTCATTCTCGTCAATGCCGAGTCCTTTCAGCTGCTTGGCACGCATCTCGGCCTGTGATAGAAACTGGATCGGAGTCGACAGCGCGTCCACTAAGTCTGACGTGCATGTATGCACACAGCAACGCATTCGTGAGAATACATAAAAAACTTAAAATGTTGCAAAAATTATTGATTTCACCCACAATCACAGCCATTTTACCCGAAATGTATATCTAAGTAAAAGGGTAACAAAAATACTGCCATAGGCTGCGTATAGAATAAACTAAGAGAAGCTAATAGCCCCATGATTCAAATTCAAGTTACGTTCCAAACTCGAACAAAGTGAGCCATAATTTTCGACGGTCGGTAAGTGAAAGTTTTATTCAAGATAAAAAAAGTCTATAATCAAAAAAAGATAAGTGAGATAGTTGCGATTAACGCTAATTTTGTCGCACGTAAGCTTACAAAAGTAATAAAACAGAAATAGTTAAATTATATTGGTTTAACACAGAAACAGAGTGCATTACCTCCAAAGCCTTCAGGCACGTAGGTCTTCAAGACGAAACGGCAGAATACAGTAGTCAGTGAGAGTGGAAAGTTGCCTTCAGTTCGCAGTGAAACGTGGCGGTATCCTGCAGCCAGATCACAGACCACGAAACTCGCAGGTTGTGACGGGACATCCTCGTCGGACTGTGAATAACTGACTATTTAGTTAAGCTGTTGCATTTTATTTTGTCTAATTTTAACTGTTTTATTATTTTATTCGCTGTACATTAACATTTGTCTCTAGAAATTGGACATTTTGCCGTTATAAGTTACTTTCAAAGTAACATTCAAAGTTGTTCAAGGTGCATGATTCATGAACTTTCAAAGTAGGACCGGATTGTTCATTAGCTTTCAAAGTGCTTTAAATGTGGCTTTCCAAGTACTTTGAAAGCTTACCCTATATAAACCCCAGCGTTTAGGCAGTCTCTCTCTCTTTCGTCTGAGGTGTAGAGGGCAATTCGTATTGTAGTGTGGGAAGGAGTACGTCTGTTAGTGTGCAAAACGGGACGCGTCATGTAGTCAGTCACTCGTCATGTAGGTGAAGAGACTGTTGAGAGAATGCTGTAGTGTGGGAAGAACTCATCTAGCTGTAGCAGCCAGCCTGAACGATTCTGTATGAAGAATGGACTAATTGTTATATTTACGTCTCTGTCAACTGTTACTACGTTTGATGTTTAAAGAAAATATTCAGAAGGTGTGTTATATTGACACCAAAAAATATCTGCATCTTCAGTTCACAATAACTCATGCCAGGTCATCAAAAGAACAACGAAACCCACGATCCTGAAATAAATGAATGATGGATTATCTATGGAACATCATCAACAACTAAGCAGTTTCTGCTTTTCCGCCGTGCCGGAAAGCCTACCTCCCGAAGTGCACGACATCACTCAGACCGACGGCACGGCGGACGTCTTCACAGTTTGGCGCCCAACGTGGGGCTATGGAGGTAGGAGACGATGTTTCTGCTTCAGATTTCTGCCTCGGACAGCAAAGGTCTGTATGATTTGTAGTATCATCTTTAACGCCAATGCTCAGAGATAGAATCTAAGCATGATACGACTTTAAAAGCTTTGTAGCGAAGCTCAGTGAGAGTTGTAGATCTGAGATAGATCTGTGTGAAGGTTATTCAGTCAGTTTGTAGTGCAGAAAGTGAGATTTTCTATGCAATTTGTCGCTTTCTGAGTTTGTAATGGCAGAAGGCGGACGAGAGCCGTACACTGTAGTTTAAATTGACGATATCTGCACTACTGAGTCCGTGGATTGTAATGACGTTACTCGCGATATGGCAGAAGCGTTGATGGCGTTGCGTGACACGCCATTGCGAAGTGACGCTGGTCCATCTGTCGGTTTAACACATCCTGGACTTGCTGATGATGAATCGAGTTTGAGATCGTCTTCAGGTTTGTCCTCTTATCAGGATACGACTGGACATTTATCTTAAGCTGTTGGATCGAGGTATGAATGTTCACTGTCGAATATGTCGTTTAGCCGAGACGGTATACTACGCTGTCGTGGGCTTCGCCGTATACTGTTACTACTTCGTGGAATAAGCCGATACATGACCCATCAATTCTGTTTGCTATGAGCCAGCCTGCAGTTGATACGAATCGCGATTACGTAGCAAAGCTGAAAGCAAGGTTGCAGCATAATGAATCGTTGTTACAAAAAGTTCTGAATACAGTAGATGTTGCTACCGCCGCTGATGTCGAACGTGATGTTTATCAGAATGCTGTGCAGTCTTCTGCATTAGTTCGTCAACCGTCGACTGTACGCCAGCTGGACGAGTGTTCACCTGCAACATCACCGGTTCGTCAACATACTGGAGGACGTCAACACAATGTACGTCAGCTGGTTAACGTGTGCTTGTGTACCACGTCTTCAGTTCGTCAACCTACGGTGGTACGTCAATCGTCGACTGCTCGTCAACATACGGAGAGACGTCAACACACTGTACGTCAGCTCGACAACTTGTGTTCGCCAACAACGTCACCCGTACGTCAACATCTTGGACGTCAACCGTCGACTGCTCGTCAACAACATCCATGCATCTCAATGTTCCCACATTCACGACGACTATACTCTCATAGCATCTTAACGCATGACTTCGTTTCTGAAAGATAGCTGTAAAAGACTTATACAGCTATCTTTCAGAAACGACGCGCTGCAATACTCAGCATTGCTGACATTTAAGGAATTCCTATGAGCATAACTTCCATGTAGCTTATCTCACTGCTTTCAAATCATAACGTCTGCACAGTAACTTGATGCATGACTCGCAGCTCACTCTGAAAACAACCTCGAACACTGGAAGATCAGGTCTATAACATCGGACCGGAAAACGAAATCAGCCCGATACTTCAGGGCTCTTGGAATTGTACAAACCAACTAAGCTTGCAAGTACACGCAAAAAGCCGCAAACAACCAAAATGCGTTTAAAAAGGCGCTTACAGAGCGACGTAAACAAACTGAACTGACACGGTTTGTCGCAGTGACCAATGGGAAAGCAAAGTAAGGCCATAGGTCATTGGTTGACGCGTACGTGACGTAACCACCGACGCCGTTAGACGGTGCCTACTCTAATGCATTACTGTGCTCTGACCTGCCTGAAGACATTCCAGCGGAAGTATGCGCTGTCCAATCAGTTTCCCGGTATCTTCATAGACAGCAATCCGAATAACAGCCAGATCTGGCAAAACAACCTGCACAGCGCATACTGGCGAGTAATGGTCTACGTTTCACTCAGAGCGACGAGGCATAATAAGTAGAAACCCCAAATCAAGACATCCTAATAATGATACAGATGCACTGTGGCTATAAAGAAAAATCTATTACTTTGAAAAAAAACAGAACGCAAAAGAAAGCTTACTTAAACGGCTGATGTTCGAGATGGTCAATGGAAAAGCGTTGCCCTATAACAACGACCCGAAAAGTACGAAAATGTCGATATGACACAACTGAATGAAGACAGATCGAGATACATCTTTACAGTGAGGTTATAGTCAGTTTATGTAAAATAAAATCGTTTTTGCAAATGTTTCACTTTGCACTAACCACGTCCCGTCTTATCTTCAACATGTAGGTTATTTAAGATGGTAAATGTTAAAATGTTTTGCAAAATGCAATAGTTTTATTTTTCAAGTAACTACAGAATAAGATAATCGTGCACATGTATCAGTGTTAGACAAATGTGGCATCTAAGCAAAACCTTGCGAAAGATGAACGGTTCCTCGTTGTAGACGGGGTTAAGTCCGTTGTTAGGGACAGTTCTTGTGCGAAATTCTTTGCGTATCGTGTCGGTCGGCAGGCCGTACATGTCCACCTCGACGTACGTGCCGACTTTTTTGTCCGACAGAAACTGACCGGAAATTACCTGCACCGCATTCAGCGCCACAACTGTATGAGTAGATCTACTAACTAGCTCGTTGCTTTCTCTTACTTGAAGAAATTGCAGTGAAAATACAATTACAAATATAGGCCTATAACATTAGTAAAAACACATTTGCAACTATGAGACGTTTCCGCTTGCATGCTTTTGGATTTATTATGTATCTTGTGCTTGCGTTGTTGAAAGTTGCGCTTGTCAACTTTTACATTAAACGAATATATGATGATGAACAAGACAATGATAATAAGAAAAAAATGTTTTACACGGCCATAAACTGACTACCACAATAGGCCAACCAAACTGACGTGCTTTAAGAGACCCTCGATGGCCCGAGAACACCTAACGAAACCAAAACGATTCTTCCACGATGCCAAGTGTGATGGCAATGCTGCAGACTGATGAGGGATAAATGTATAGCGCAGGGCAGCAAGGTCGACGATCCCGTAAGATGAGTGAAGCCTAAGCCTATACAGCCGTTGAGATGAATAAAACGAAATGAAAAGCAAAACAGCCGTAAACAACTTATTCTGTTTTATTGCGTGCAGTATACGAGTATATGCAAAACCACGGAATAAAGTACAACTTTTCTGCAAGTTTGTAGCGCCAAATTTCGCACTGTGACTGATAAACAGTAAAAAGATTTGACGGCGAGTGTCTAGCTTCTTTTTTATTATGTTCTATTATGTATTATATTTTTTTACTTTTGTAGTCAGATATAAGTTAGCTGGTCACCGACCTGTACGGCGCAGTGAGCGGCAATTACGCCGTCGACGGGACTTTCAGAGAACGGATCAAACATTCTGTCTGGGCGCCTCATAAAATCAGGCTTCAGCAAATACCTTCAATCGGACAGACCGATACAAAGAGAAGTGTATTGCTAATAACAATTCTGCAAACTACGCTCAATTAAAAAAATCTCATTATATTAGACCTAAGCTATATACAATTATACTGGCGGTAGGTAATACGTAGTATTCTGTTCAACGAAATTATTCATTGTTCCAGGGCATAGTCAAGCGGTCAACTTCGCGTACCCCTTTGTTGTTCTAGGCAAAAGCATAACAATTCTTTCGAGACTTGTTTATTAATTAAATTTAATTAAACTGCCGTCTAGTATAGTGTGCATAAAGTATTCAAGTTTTAGGTTTTGCTATCAGCGTAAATTTGATAAATTCGTTTTGCGTCGCTACTTTCATAAGTGATTTGCAATCCTTCACAAACTGTAGGGCCCTAACGGTTCTTGTTTGATTACATAAAATTACCGGGTACCGATACTTTGTGTAAAAGCTTGAGGACGTGGCAGAACTAAAGCAACGCACCCGCAGTTTCCGTTGTATTCAAACTTTCCTTGATTCAACTGCATTGACAAGTTCGGTGTCTGAAAGTTCAGTGCTACCATCTGACAGCCGGCGTTCCAAAATATCTGCCACAACGCAGAAGACGCTGTTACCGATTTTGGGAAATTTTCAGCATTTTTTTCACACTAGAACAGCACACTATGACTACGTGCAAAATACCTGGCAATGATTACCTGATTAACTTGCAGGATGTGGTGTATAGCCTACGCTGGGCTGGATTAAAGTCATTCGGGGCTCTTATGTGTACAATCGCCCCAATTTGCCGCTTCCAAAAGCACAAAATACTGTTTTGCGGTTATTAAAACTTTAAAAAAAATTAGAAAAGGGTTACACCGGCTATGCGCCATACTTCGATCCATTCCGTATCTTTGCCAGACATTGTTTCACTTTTTCAAAAAAAAATAACTTGGTGGTTTAAGCTTGCTTTTTGGCTCACCTGGTAGACTAAAATACTCGCGGTTCTTAAATCAAAGCTTAGTTGCGTTCGCTATTCGATAAGTAATATACAGATGTGCATGTGACGGGTGTGGATCATAAATGCCAGCAAAATAAAAAACGGGTTAATACAAGTAATTGTTTGTTCACCTGAGGCATGAAGTTACTCGAGTCAACTCTGCCGCCTTTCGGATATATGCGACTCATCTGACGCTTGTTGTAACTTCAGTTGCATAAATATCACAAAAAAACAGTTTCAATGTTAAACAATAACTCAAAACAAAAACAAATGCCACTCGACGGCCTCCGCACACGATATGCAACTGAATTTGTCCAATAACACTTCCCCGTTTCACGACTAGCTTCAGCCTATGCTGTCCGAATAGGGATTAAATAAATTCTGATATAAACAACAAATAATTGCAACTAAAAGCCCAGAAAATTATATGCAGCATTTTTGATCTATGTATTCAATGTAATTATTTAATGCTAAGGTATAAAATAAATCGAGCTTCCCATATCTGTGAAAGAGAAAAGACGAAAGAAACTTACTTGACTAGTTCAATGGCTGCTTGTTTGAGCAGTCCAAGAGCCACGGATTCGTTGAACGATGACATGTTGTGATGGACATTTTTATCTGACAAAACACGCGACTAAATATTACAGAAAATTACACATCAATATCTAACAACAATGTGTGCCTGAGAGTTCCAGTTGGCCGACGGCACATTGTCAAAAGTTTTAAGGTCTATTTCCACTACGGCTGCGTGTTGCGTTGCGTTTGAACGCGTTTAACGGGCTTCAACGCGCTTCAACGCGCGTTGCAGTGCGTTAAAGCGCGTTGCAGCGCGTAAAAAAACGGGCGAAAGAATATTAATAAATTAATATGGCCAAAAATACGAAAATTTAATACTGTTGGGAGCAGCAGCTTGTTGCACATACGTGTTGCGTGAGAAAAAAAAGAAAACGTAGGGCTAGATTTTGGATGTACCCCGTCATCGCCAACCGCGATGACCAGGGCGACTTTCAACATCTGATACAGTAACTACGCTCCGACCCAGCTCTGTTCCGGCGATACTTTCGGCTGTCTGTCAAGAAGTTTGATACCTACTCGGGCTAGTTGAGCGTTCTCATTGGTCAGCGCAATTACTATCGCTTGGATAGTAAACACAAAATATAAACACTATCGGCGTTTCTATTTTAAACGCAACGCAACGCGCAGACGTAGTGGAAATGCTACTTTAGTGCCATATGCGCCATGATAAACACTATGTCTTGAGTGAAGTTAATGTCTTTAAAAAATTTGCATAATTAAACATTAGGAAATTAAAAAGCCTACGCATGTACATAATCTGTATGCAAGTTACCAGTCAGTTCATTAGTGCAGGTGAAAGCAATGAGTGCCGTGTTTATGGCACGCAGCACCGGCAGCTGCAGAGAAAGGAGGCGCTGAGTTTAGAAGAGACCGCAAGAGAATTGCAGTGCAAGCAATCAAAAGCAAAAATACTTCTATAAAACAGCGAAAAAGCAAAGCCATCAAACGGAATTTTGAGCTAAAGTTATCATGTTAAAAGCGTACAAAGCGATAACTAATTGAACTAAACTGAACTACACTAAACTATCATTGTTTAGTTTTTGACAAATTGATCAATGAGCGAGCAATACTACATTCCCGTCAGCCGATGACCACTGGGCTCGCTCTTCAGTTCGTCAAAAACTAAACCGTGTCAGTTCAGTTCAGTTACGTCGTTTTGTGCGCGCCTTAAGAGCCAATGAAGAACCTTCGGAGACGTCGAAAGCCTGGAACTTGACGGGCTGGGCGTAGTTGACCATTGCTGACAGGTACGGGTGTGTGTTGGCCGATGTTCCTGCGTAGTGATAGTTGGTTATCAGAGCGGCTTCTTCCTCAGCGGTTAGACTCGTTTCTGGAGTTGTCAAAGCTATCGGCACCTGTTGACAGCAATTAAATAGCAATAATTTCACGTGAAATAGGACGCTACGGGACAAAAATGCTTCACTGATTTTATCCACCATACATTGGATTACGGCCGTATTGCTTTTTTCACCCGAATCATTCTGTTGCCGTCTTAAAAACAAACCGCTTAGCAGAGCCTATGTCGTCAGCTTACCTTAACAGACAGACTTTTCGTGATAACTTAGTTACAGCCTACAAGAATAGACGAACATAGAATTTCTTACTGAACCGAAATGAACTGAACTGAAGGGTGGTGTTACATAAAGAAAACCACCGTGACTTTGTCAACAGACTTTGTCAACTGTTGATCGACGCTCAGTTTTTACTCGCACATTCAGCAGGAAATTTGCGATAAAGTTGTAACTCAAAACTCGTCACACTTCACAGACTCACAGCTCAAATGCTTTGCTATACCAGTACTATTAAAATACAAACGTCGCTATAAAAACTTATATCCACAGGTACTTCAGCTTTGCGTGTAAAGTGTTGTGGGATCGTTAATGACGACTTTGTTGCATATTTACTGTTAGATTGTTTGCCGATGAAAAAAATGAAATTTGGTCAATACCTGATAAATTTAAAAAAAACTTGAATCTTGGCTAATTAATTTTTGGATGGCCAAGTTTATGTATTTATCGCCTGTTAACGGCTTAAAATAAACTGCTAACGTTTCTGTAAGCTGTACCACACAAAATACGCGAGTTATAATACAATTGGCAATAAATATGAGCTAAACCTTCTCCGACGCATCAGTTTTCGATTTGACTTCTAATTGTCCTGCGTCAACTTCAAGCTGTGCAGCTTTTACAGAAGCATCTGCATAAATCATTTTGCGATATTTGTCAACAACAGCTCTAGTTAAATTTTATGAAATAAGTTCACTTTAGTCAAGACTTTTAAAATTTATAAATGTAATAATTTAAAAAATATTTTAGTGATCCGCAGACTGTTCCAACGTAAACGCTATGCTGTATGACAGCGCACGTCGAGTTTGAAATTTACAGTGTGTCAGATTGATTTCAGATAATAAAATAAAACACTCTGACCAGCATCCTCTATTTCTTCTAGAATTGCTTTTTCTTTTCCTTGCATGAACAACTCCAGTTGATCTGTGGTAAAAACAGCAGTGACCGTTATTAAAAACAAATCCGAGCGTAAAAAACGTAAAAGATAAGCAACAAATTGCAAAATAACGAAAACAAATAAACCAAGAAATTTAAGCGCCACTCAGTACTTAGCTTTATTAAAATTATTTATGTAAAAAACTGTTCAGTTTATATACAGTGTAAGGGTGACATCGTGGTTGTAGATATAAAACAGCACAAATCACAATTTTAAAAAATTTACACAGTCAGCAAAGTTCTTCTGACATTGTGTAATGGTGATGTTTGAATTTTTAAATTGTGATTTGTGCTGTTTTATATCTACAACCACGATGTCACCCTTACACTGTATATAAGCTGAACAGTTTTTTTACATAAATATTTGCAGTTTTATTGCCGTTTGAAATAATCTGGATTAGTTAATTATACTAATGTTAGAAAATGTAGAAATGTTTTTTGTTACTAGATAATAACGATTTTTTGTATACTTAACGTATGATTTTTGCGGGGGTGCATATGTGCGCTTTTGAATAATTGCGCACTGCCCATACCAAAATAAACCGATCTTGAGAACACCCCATCTGATGCAAAGATCTTTGATATATCTCTTACGTAAGCCGAGTTCTAACCCATTATGTCCCAAATTTTGTTGCCGTGGCAATGAGGGTCGCTCGGGGAAAAATTCGCGTGGCATCATTTGATGGCCTATCCCCGAAAACCCCCCTATAAACGCAACAATCTTGCAGATATCTTTTATACAGACCGAGTTATAGTACATTTTGTCCCAAAATTCGTTGCCATGGCAACGGGGGTTAACAGGAAAAAAATTTGAATAACACCATCGGATAGCGCGGGCCCAAAAATAGGGGGTAGGTGCAAACATCGCGCAATTATCTTTTACAGGGGCCGAGTTATAGCCAATTTTGTTCCAAAATTCGTTGCCATGGCAACGAGGGTTGACAGGGGAAAAATTTAAATGACACCGTCGGATAGCGCGGACCCGAAAATAGGGGGTACTTGCAAACAACGTGCAATTTTCTTTTAAGGGGGCCGAGTTATCGCCCATTTTGTCCCAGATTTCGTTGCCGTGGCAACGGAGGTCGATCAGGGGTAAATATAAATGTCACCGTTAAATTGGCCGACCCCGAAAACCATACCCTAGAACCAAAAATTACGAATTTATCTTATACATAGCCGGAGTTATGGCAGTTTAAAGCATTGTCTAATTTTTCCCCATAGGCGCCATTGTAATTTTTCATATTTTTGTGAAAAAATAAGTGAAAATGTTGAATTCAAATTTTGTAGCCCCCAAAAGGCACTTTCTTGCGCGAAACCGCGTCATATGAGCCATAACGCGTTAAAATCAGTTCAGTCGTTTTTCCTGTAGAGGACGGCAAGAAAAAAAGGAAAGGGAAGGCACAAAAAGTCACGCAAGCATTATATTTCACGTATTTGGGGGAAGCCCCCCGTAAACGGATTTTCACCACATTTTGCACATCAGGAGATATGCTAGACATAATCATCTGTGCAAATTTTGGTGTGGAAAAATCAAGGGGTTTGGGAAATACGAGGGATCAAATTTTGGAGTTTCCCATTGAAATGGCTGGTCACCCTTACAACAGGGCTGGCGCTACCGCGCAACCTGTGATTGCACGTCTTAATACTTTTGAACTATTTGGCAGAAAAATGCGTGCCACTAAAGTTTGCTCATAGATACTGGGCCTAACTGAAAGTCACCTTATCATGGCTATAATATATAAACGTCATGTACAAAAAAACAGCAAGAATTGGTCACACGTTTCTCGACATCTGGTTTCAGTTTCTTGTTCTTTATCAGAATTTTTCGTCGCAGCTGGTTTGGAGACGGCAGCGGCACTCCGGCTTCTAGCTGAAATCGAACATGTCACATATTTTTTCAACAACAGAACAACGTTACTTATTAGTTATTTTCCCATTTCGATGAATATTATATGCACACAAATTATTTCTTATGATTGAGAAATATTACCCAATACACGTTATCACGTGGATTGCAAATATGGCCTGTTTTCACTGGTATGAACTGATAACAGAATTATACTAACTTGGTGATAGAACGGCAAAACAATTAAATAAGCAAAAAATATCATTATACATACCGCCGAACTATCAAGTGGTCGTTTCAGCAAGAAGTCTTCAAAAATGTCTTCACAATACTTTGCAAGCTTGTACTGCTGGGTGATGCTGCAGCCAAACAAAACTCAGATAAACAACAAATTACTGGTAGCATTTCCCCTAAGTAAGACGAGGCTTTTCTCGCAAAAGTTGGATACCGCAAAACAATGGCGGTTCTAGCCCGCAAAATTTGGGGGGCACGGCCCCATGGCGAGCGTGGTAGCGAGAGCCTATAACGGGGGTCTGAGGGCAGAGCCCCCAGCGGGATCCAGAGGCAGAGCCCCTGGTCAGGGGCCAAAGGGGCGAAGCCCCCTGAAGCTGAAGCATTTTTGGTTTTTGAACATTCAATGGAAGCTGCAAATTTGCCCATTTTTCTAAACTTTGAAAACGCAAATACATCAGAAATTTGTGTTATCTTTGCAAAAAATCATGGGTGGCCACGAAACTGAAGGGGAAAGCTAGAGCAAAACTGGGGCCTGTGCTCCCCCGGCCCGGGCCTAAAACCATCATCATTATCATCATCATCATATATTCGTTTAATGTAAAATTGACAAGCGCAACTTTCAACAACGCAAGCACAAGATACATAATAAGTCCAAAAGCATGCAAGCGGAAACGTCTCATAGTTTGTCCGAAAGCTAAAAAACAATTTTAACGAAACTTACTTTCAAAAGCTGTCGTTACAGACAGAACAAATGGGTGGATTTATGGTTAAAAACACTAAAAACAGACAAACAAATCGAGTATCGTAATAGGTTTGTTAGTTAATAACCGTAAATTAAAAGAAAGTTTATCGCCACTGCCGCCAAGGATCAAACCGTTTAACAGATGTTTGGTAATTTTCTTAACTACAAAAGAGTGAGATTACTGCTTTGGTAACAATGCCTGAAATAAATAAAGATATACCTTTGTTATTACAAAGTGCAGCGGGTAAGCGCCTCACGTAGTACCGCCCAAAATAACGACAACAGAGCTTATTTAAAAATAATTTTCAAAATATCTGGTATCTCGGCACACCGGTATTATGAGTAACAGTAATACAGAATATCAAATATCAAAACATACTAATTTTAACGTTTAGTGCGTTGAAGTTTACCTGCAGTGGTTTTCAAACGATAATATGACCGGAAAGTCAGATGCGACGAACGCCGTGTCACGGATTGCGTATATAACGTCCTACAGTTGCATGTATGGCACATTTATCAGAATTATTAGCCAATCGCTGAAAAAGTCAAACAAACAAACATGTTAAAACACAATTATTATATAGATCCACATGTTGCTATGCAATGTCAAAAAGTTCGGTTTCAATTTAACCTACGCTTTAAAGTTCTAAAGCTATCCGTAAATCTACGCATAACGGTACTGCTTTAGTTTATTGCTCAACTAATACACACGCATTTTGTGCAATTTTTGAGTTTTGTGGCATATAAAAATTTGTCCTGATTTACTTTTCAACAGATTTACAAGCAGTGGCGTAACTTAATTCTGGCCAAAATCGAGCAAATTTACAAGTCCAAAGTAATTTGCCACGAAACGGAGTCCCTTTCGCCACTTCACGCAACTCCTTAACTCCTCTTTCCTATTCGCTATAAAGATGGCAGCAACAATTCGTGAGTGTAAGTTTTGGTTGAGAGCGTTAAACTCAAATTAGGGACTCCCATTTATCACAATGTTTTATTAGACCCTCTGAAATGTACACGCAAAATGGCATCAAAATCCGTCAAATGGTTTAAGTAGGGTGCACGATTGATAGACGACAGACAGACGGACCACGCAACGGAGAAATGTGTAGCTATAAGCAGAATCTAACGCTATTTGTTGTTTTGTTAGCCTGAAAGTGGTGCACCTTTTCAGATCAGTATTCGGACTGACATTAACCTAACTATTGAATAAAATGTGATAAAAGAGCAGCCGAGATATAGATCGTTTACTCGGAACAGTATGTCGGTGCACATAGCCATTCCGTGCGTTATAATCGGCTCTTGGTCGTCGCCTTTGCCGTCCCAGCAATCCAGCTCCACACATCTGCCATGCACAGACAATCTCGCTGCACACAGGAGAACCGTCACAGAAACAAAAGCAACACGTCGTAATAAAAATACAAGCATATGTATAAAATTCACGCCGGTGCTTTTGGCGATCACTTAATACAGTGTATATATGGCCTACATAAGGCGATCGACGCCACAACCGGTCGGAGCAACTGCTTGCGATGACCGGTTGCGGCGACGATCGCCTCGTGTGTACACTGTGGGTACATAAATCATTCTCCAATATAGACGAAGACCTACCCCAGCAAAGACGCTTTATAAAATTGCGCTAGACTATAGATTATTATAAAATCACCACAATTAACATTGACATTGGCAAAATCTTTGACATGATTATGGACGGTCGCCAGTCGTCATTCACACAATATACTTTTTTGTACGCCACGTTATCTGCATTATGAAAAAATCGACAAGAATTAAGTCACCTGGAATGTAATTATAGCCTAGGTTTTCTGGCTTGTGATAATATGATATTTACAAAAGATGCGCGAGTGTAAACAGCAAAAAGAACAATATAGCCACCGCACGTTGTCCGTCCGTTACAATTACACACGTAGTCCATCCACCAGCCTGTAACTTTGATGTGTTGTGGCCACAGGCTGCATTATTACGAAAGTAATTAAACGAACAATAATTCTCCCATCAAAATGTTCGCTCCTCGTGCCCGAACATCGGCGACCAAGTCCAATTTTCAAGCGGAAAACATCGTCTGCTGCGTGATTCAGTTACTTAGGCTATTTCTCATACTGCACAGTAAACGCGTAACGTCACCCGGGAGCAGGGTCGTAAACAAATACAAACACATCGCTCGATGTTCACTATGACAGCAGGGCGTTTTTTGCTAACTGAGTTAGAACAGCGTGCGGCAAATTGAAATTAAACAGTCTGTCTCTCGGGCTTTCTCAGAGATTAGTAGGCCTAGACTGCGTGATAACGTAATACTTACTCGTATCGTGCAAATTTCAACGCAGCAGAATACCGTACAAGAACTTCAATTAAAATTCCTGTTTCAATATCCGTGTATTTTTTAAAATAGATATTCGTATATTTTATATTGCATTTTTAACATGTAATGTTATTTGTGTGCGCCGCATTCTATCGGTTAATTAACGAATATTGTGTTGTGCATCATATAACCTGCATCCGGCGAGTAGAACCTGTCGATACATTTCGACGGACGACCTGCCACCGAACTGTCTACTGTTGAGATAAGTGTTATGAGATGAGTTGATGTAATAGTGACTGAGTGGCTGATCCATGTCTTGGTAGATGTCCAGACGGTCTAACAGCATTACGGCGTTGTCATCGGACATCAGATAGCGACAGAAACCGTCCACCGACATCCTCTCTGTACACAGTTTAACAT
>Ga0209367_1002149_pt1 | contig 25672 bp, 14 predicted proteins | sample WorMetLIZISLAND2_FD_187412 | JGI IMG/M metagenome (GOLD analysis project Ga0209367, IMG submission 187412) | Marine gutless worms symbiont microbial communities from Max Planck institute for Marine Microbiology, Germany - Olavius geniculatus... ... | reverse complement strand
CAATTTCTCCCAGTCGGACTTAGGGCGCCGGGCGGACTCACGTTGGGCTTTGCCCCAAATTTTTAGTTTACATTTTCTTATCGGCGGAACTAAGTGAGAGCCAAAGGCGTGGGCGAAAATGGTAAAGTCGTGCTCTCAGCTAGACCTTCGTTTGGTGCCGCTACTGGCGATGGTAAATACAGGATTGTGGACGTGGGAAGGCAAATTTATACTTCTATAATTCCAATCAAAAGTTAATAATTTTACCAAGAAATTTTAACTCTGATTAATTGCAAATTTTGTCAGTTAGTCCTCAGACTGCCAAAAGTTGCCTCGAAAGGAATGGAAGGTGTTTGCCTGCATGGGTACTCCACTGACTACTGGTCAGACTGTCATTACTCGTTATTTGCTATCACAGCCGTACATCAGCCGTAAGCCTTCATGCATCAGCACAGAACATGCTGTCCGCCGTCATAAAACCAACCCCACCACTGCAGATAGGCGTGCCACGAACATCTGTACTTTGCCAGTGGCGAGATTTTCACCGTAGAGAATCACAGAATCAAGTGGCTTAACTGACTAACTCTCGAATCTGAAGGGAGTTTCCTATCGAAAACATGATACTGAGCAGAAATGCAGACTGTCTATCGCCGCATGTCGTGTGGTAAGGTGGCTGCCGTGGCATAAATGCGCCGAATTAAAACTATACTTCTGTATTAATTTCATCTTCTTTTAAGTAAGACTGTAGGCCTAAGTGAGTAAATTTGTATAGCGTGCAGGGTCGGCGGAATCCCGCCGAATCTGAGGCGCAGGGGTGGCCGAGATGGGGGCTAAGATGGCCTGAAGCAAAAGCTAGGTTGTCGAAGAAAGTTTGAACTTTTAAGTTGGCGACGAAAAGATCTTCGAATCTTTCGTAAGTTTTTGCTAAGTATTGTCAACTTAAGATTCGCTGTAAATCGGGCGGCTGTATTCTGCGTTCGTTTTGCCCCTCAGTTTGTATCATCTTGTCTGTCAATGTCGGACGCCGTTAGAAAGCGAGAGGCGGCGCAGTTGTCAAATAAATCGACCTCGGCAGCGGCAGCGGCTCTGCAGGGACGTGCGTGGTTGCGCTGGCCTGTTTGTTCGAGGTCGCTGTGCGGCGGCGCTCTCAGTCTAGCTTCGTGGGTGGTCTCGAGGCACGCCGATCGCTCGTAAGTTTGTCGTCGTTGCTAAGCCGAGCTATTCGTCTCAGCTTTGATTGACTCGTCGCGGCGTCGTTGGCGTCGACGTAAAAATCGGCCCGACGACGTGCCGATGCATGCGTGCACTGCCGCCGTCGCTATACGTTGTGTTGCTGTACTCTTCAACTCCACTTGCTTTGATTTGTTGACGATTTGGTGTACTCTATTAGTCACGGATTCAAAGGGGGTGCTCCCTCTTTTGATTAACTAGATGCATTTTTATAACCTAGTAGAAATTTTGTGCAAAACTTGCATTAATTTCGCATCCTACCTCCCAGGCCCATCCCCTTTCGGCGTCTATTCCTCGACTCTGTGTCTCGACGCCTTCGGCATAGTCCGTTTTTTTCCCATTCCAAAATTCGAGATCCGGCACTGCATTTTAGGCTGTACGCCAAGTCCTTAACCAATCGAAAGTCTACAGAAAATACAAAACAAGTGTTATGACACACCGGTCCGTATCAGATTGAAAGCCCAGAGCAAATATCGGTTTTCACGACATAATCATTGCTTTTCCAACAAGTCCTTTAACAGCTTGTTGTACGACTTGTTGTTCAACAAATCCACAATAAACCGAAGTAGTGGAGCTTGGGTTATGTGGGACGCGGCCTTGCTGGATGTTAATTTTACCCTCTGGTGAGCAATGATAATATATTAATATTGTATGAATGAATCAAGCCCTACATGCAGCAGGATGTTGGCAGCCTGTTGTCAAGATGATAGAGCTATAGAGGTGGGACAGAAAAATTTATTGACGGATTGGCAACGGCGTCTCTGTCTTTCTGCGGCGTCTGCGAATGTCTTAACGCCTCAGAACATTGTATTCTACGTTAAAGACGCGTACAGAGGGACGTGAATAAACTGAACTGAACTGACATGGTTTAGTTTTTGACGAACTGATTAATGGGCAAGCAGTAATGCATTACAGTAGGCATCGTCTAACGACGACAGCATCGGTGGCCTACGTGACTACTCTTACATGTACGTGTGCGTCAACCAGTAACTAGTGGGCTCGCTTTTGCCCATTGGTCAGTTCGTAAAAAAGCTAAACCGTGCCAGTTCAATTCAATTTAGTTCAGGTACGTCGTTCCTTAAGCGCCTTATCATGGGCGAATCTCGCATTGAACGCTGCCTTGCCATTCCTCGCTGCTCAGTAGTTTAGCAGCATGTCACACCGCATGTTTAATTTATCATTATTTTAGTTTCAAACTTTTTTCTAACAACTTCGCACAAATGCATATTTTGTTCCCGTGGATATTAATTAATGGGAAGACGGAAAATTTATAACTAGTGAATACAAGAAGAACTAAAATAAAAAAAACCGATGAAACAGTAAGAGTCCAGTCCAGTAGTCACCAGTATTCTGCGAGTGCATAATGACGGTTTCAAAATGAAAATAAACCAAAAAGCTAATAAAAATTTTAAAAAAGAAAACGAAATCAGGCCAATACCAAGCCAGCGACTGTGCAGACGTTATTTAATGGGTCTGTGACCGTGAGTTTATTTTTGAGCTGAGAATCTTAGAAAAAAAACGGTCACGACGCGGGTGTTTTGACAGAACGTAACGCAGTGTTTGTTGACATGTCTTTAGCACAGGCACGTGGCACTGTTCTAGATAGCTGATATCGCGTTAACAGCTGTCGTCAGTCCGAATTTGCCTTGCTAGAACTAGAATAAGGAGGTGTGCTGTTCGGCCAATAAAACTTGCAATTTGCAATTTGACCAATTTGCAATGCATCTTGCAAATGTTTCGTGTTTTAGATATATCCACGGTTAATGTTTGCGTCACATAAAAATACGCTAATCAAGCAATCAGCCAGTCAGAGTTGTCTTAACAGCAGAGCTACGTCAAGATTGATAGTAAAGTAATACATGTTTAAATAATAAAGAGCTAGTTTTTTTAGACGTTGGCAGTTGTCGATATCTTCCCCGACAGTGTACCAGACACAGGTCCAGCAGAGCCCGGTTGCCAACTTCTGAAAGAAATGCGTGTCCCAGCTTTTTTCTTGACAAGAGTTATTATCTCATGAGTCTATACATGACGCAGCACGTATTCACTTGTCTACTTTATTCATATGCATAGTTTTAAGCGCGATAAGTTACAGGTTACACTCTTCAACAAAGTATCTGTTGGCAGTTGCTCATATACACACAGTTTGTACAATTCACCCATCTCTGATATAAAAAAAACTTTCTCGCTCGGAACGGCATGCGTTGTTAGCCCGATTGATAACGTGGATGCGGTACCGGGTGGCACACCGAGAAAATAGTGCATGGGTCTGGAAGGCACATTATGGGGTGTTTACACGATCCAGCAAACGTCCAGCAAACTTCCAGCAAATGTATTCAAAATACACGTGCTAATGCTGGACGTTTGCTGGATCGTGTAAACACCCTATTAGGCTACTTGTTCATGGTCAATGTAGGCCTAATCCCGTGAGACTATACAATGCACGTGTAGGCCTAGGTTTAGTCGTGCTATTATGAATAGTTGTGTCCATGGTCTAGTACAGCGTAATCCCGTTGCCTGGAACGCGCCGAGCAATTTCGCTATCGTTTTTGAGAGTCGCTTGTTGATTGACGAAAACCTGTCTGAGTCTGATTTAAGCACGCGCTGAAACAGGTGCTTGCAAAATATCATTTCTCCTTCTGCGTAGGGCCTGCAGTTGTAGGCCCTACGTCGTGAATGCGTGGTATAGCTTCCCGACGCCAGATCAAAACATATGAGTTTATTTCGTAGCATAACGATGTCAATAAGAACTGAATACTTTAAAAAAACTATAGTGTGTAAAACGAAGGCTATTTAGCTGAACTTTGAGTTCATTTTGCGACTGTCGATGCTTTCCGAAGGATCTCTGAACGCGTGAATCTTCTGAATACATATGAAAGAACAAAAGACAAAAATAGATACAAAAGCAAAGCTATTAAGCGACTGTAAAACTATAATTTAAAATAATTTTAACAGTTTACTGCAAAAGTTTGTTTCTTTGATGAAATCAATGATTTTGCTATTGTCAGTCCTAAATGTATGGTGTACTATATACACGGTGTTTTATAGAAAAGACCCCTTTTTGTTTTTTTAATAATTTACTCAAATGATGAGCAATTTGCATGAAATTTTTACCAGTTGCAGTTGAATAAATACTTATTCGAAATGTTTTAACAAATCGTGGCAGTTGATTGAATATTTTTTGTTAGTCGTGATGTAACGCTGACATTATAATGTGTCAGGAGTACAAACAGGCTAATACCAATTGGTGCTGCCAGTTGCTACCCTGCTTCAATGGTGAAAAATCTGGTTCGTTGGTGTCAAATATATTTGAAGTGTTACAGTTGCAGCCACAAGAACGTGCAAAGCGATCGAATTTGCGTGTCTGTGGGGATAGTTGGTCTTTCACATGTTCGAGCAAGACAGTGCACTATCACACGGAGCTTGCAAGATGTTGAGTTTTTGGACCACAAGACGCCCGATTTCATGTTTCCGTGTTGCTCAGTGCTGACACGATAAGCATTTTTCATGAGCGAACCAGATTAAGTTCACCATCAAAGCAGGGTAGCAACTGACAGCACCAGTTGAGATTAGCAAGTTTGTACCTGTGACACATTATGACGTCAGCGTTACATCACGACTAGCAAAAAATATTTAATCAACTGCCACATTTTGTTCAAATATTTCGAATTAGTATTTCTTCAGCTACAACTGGTAAAAATTTTATGTAAATTGCTCATAATTTTAGTAAATTGTGAAAAAATCAAAAAGGGATCCTTTTTATGAAACACCGTGTACATTGCTATGCCCTATAATATCACTGTACACTTAAGATGTCACGTGAACCACTCACATTTTTTTCTTTTCAGTTTCTTTTAGCTGTCACAATTTTCATCGTAATTGTTTTTACCCAAGAACAACATTTTCAACGGCCAGAACTGGGTGTTATGAAAATTTCAAAATCTGTGCCGGATAATGATGAATTGTAATCGATTATGATGTACACTGTGTCCCAGAAAACATCCCCGACATTTTCGACTGTAACGTGAAAACCAATTACCAGATTTTGGTAATTTTTGGCACAAAAATTTCCGACACGACTTGCCATCAAACGACCATTTAGTTTCCCACCCCACCCAACGTTTGTTTCTGCACTACCTGGGGAAAATACAACCAACGAAATATCACTTTTTTATCCAGTGCGATATGGTTGCTTAATTAACATAAAGCGTAAAAACACATTTTGTTCACATTTCTGACACTGTGGCTGACATTTCATCTAGTTGTCCATTTTTCAACAGCCTGTAGTAAAATTGCTTGCAGTGTTGGCTTACTATGCGAACACAGGCAAGGAGATGCTTTCTCTATTCATTGACAGCAGTATTGATAAAGTTCTGCTCCTGACCAATCCAGGCTGTACCAGTCACTTCTTGATTTTACAAACATTCCTAAACTTCATCTGGTAAACACACTGCTGCATGACAGTCAAACCTTGGAATAGACCGGCCGTTGGAGCTCACAGATTAAGATATATGGAATTTATCAATGTTTTTCATTTATTTTAACACGTATTATGCTTGGTCTGATTTCCCCAGGTAGTGCAAAAACAGACGTTGGATGAGATGAAAACTAAAACACTTATTTAATAGCCAGTTGTGTCAGAAATATTTCTGCTAAAAATTATTAAAATCTGCTGATCTTTATTTAAGTTACGATTGATAATGCTGGGGATGTCTTTTCAGGTTTTCTGTTTATTTTAACACATATTTCGCTTGATCTGCTTTCCCTAGGTAGTGCAGAAGCATACATTAGGTGAGGTGGAAAACTAAATAGTCATTTGATGGCAAGTTGTGTGTCAGGAATTTTCGTACCAAAAATTATCAAAATCCGATAATCGGTTTTCAAGTTACAATTAAAAATGTCGGGATGTTTTTTTGGGACACGGTGTATAATCCGGTTGCGAATACTTGAGCAAACGCATATGGCAATCACACTGTCGTTTGCAGTTAATTAATTTTTCAGACTGTCGAGGCTGTTTACATTTACAGTTTTACACGGGTCCTCTTAATTGGCCACTACCGCCATGTTTCAATATTTTAATTTCCTGTTTACGGCTTCCCGGCACGCCTTGCGGCCACTTCCTGTCAGCCTAGAAGATACAAGCAAAGTGTCGACATGTATGCGGTCGTTGGGCCTAGTTTACTGTGGGCTCTTGGGTCACCCGACGCGCCTGAGCTGGCCGGCCGGCGAGTGAGCCGCCAATCATAATGCGCTTGTAGGGCGGCCGCATATCAACACTGGGCTAATTGAACCGAATTCACTACAACCGCAGTTGGCAAACAGCCACGGGGCTCCACGCGCTTTTTGTTTAAACCGTCATGAAACACAGAATTTCCAGAAATGATTAAGTTTGCCTGTTACTGGATCGGCGTAAATTAGCACCAGAAGAGACAACTGTGTATCAAAGGCAGATAGGACCGACAATGCGGCGCCAAAGGCTATGTATAAGGTAGATGCACTATAATTTGTGAAGTTCTTTCTGCACCAGCTCATCCAATCCTAGGTAGGCAAAGATAGGTGAAGATGCCTCAAGGCGAACAATAGCACCGTGTTACGTGATGGTATAGCTGGCGTTACGTTTCTAGCTGACCGTATTTTAGTAACGGTCGAGCTGTAGTCGTAGTTGTCCTCCGTCTGTCCGTCACGGATGTATTGTGGCTAAACAGTGCAAGATATGGCCTAGGTTGCTATTGATCACTAATAGGAAGTCTGATATTGGCTTTCAAATGAAATAAAAATCATTGACCTTAGATGACCTTGAAGGTCATTGACAACTAGTACGGTCGGGTATCCTAGCGACAGCTGGGCTTCTTGTATCAAATCCTGATAATTTGGCCTCAGCTGTACACAGTTGCACGCATCGTCGATTTTACGTCGGCGCAAGTAAACAGTCAATTACAGACAATAAAGCGTATAATTGCCTTAGTGCCGAACCAGAAGCAGGATTTCTAATGACTCTGATTCCAGAACAGCCAGTAGGCCTTATCATTGCACGTTCCATTGAATACACCATAAACTCGATCGGCTATGGGCTTAGGAAGAACTTATAGGAAAATTTCATGAACATTCCTGTGAAGTTACGTAACTTAATAAAATTTTGCACGAACACGTATCTCGACAATCGCAAGAACCCCGTTGGATTGCAAAGTCATAATCGAAGGTCAAGGTCACAGGACCGGATTTTCGAACACTTTACCATTGCGACATAGGGCCTTGCTGCTGCTAGCTGCTACTAGGCAAAGCCAACTAGACCGATAGCTATTGGCCGGTACTGACGTCGTTGCTATCAGTATCGCAGAATACCACGGCGGCTACCGCGGACAGCCTTAGTCTTTGACAGTCTATTAAACTGATTTGTCTGTGCAGATGCAGGTGCGGTGACGGCGGCGTACTGGGACGCTGAGTTGATCGAGCGTCCACAAGCGGAGAACCTGAGCGTCACGTGTAACGTGGTGGGAGCTGACCGCTATGACGTCATCAGGGTCGTTCACAGCTACGGCGCCAAGACGCTGCTGCTTGCAGACAATAACGTCGTCTCGCCGATCTTCGCCAGCCTCCAGCGCTATCACGTGACCTACCATTACGCCGACAGCACCGCCCTCGTCACTGTACACGTCAACGGTGAGGACTAGCGGGAAAATTATCTGCGCTTCCGGTTGCCGTTTGGCAAAAAGCTAGTACTGTAGAAAAATATTTTTCATTCTTTAGCTGACCGTACTTAAGTAACGGTCAAGCTATTGGCATGGTTGTGTGTCTGTCCGTCCGTCTGTCCGTCAGTAACCGATGTGCCCTGGCTATCGGTTAGGTCGTAGGGGAAAACTTTTTACACGAATAATTAGCCATGCGTGTTAAACTTGGGCTTGCAAAATTTTAGCCATTTAGTGCAAGGGGAACATGTTAAATTGGGGGTTAAACGAAGGGAGGTAGGAAAATGTGCGTTTTTCAACGGAAAAATAGCCATATCTCGAAATTGGTGAGAGATACGACCAAGGTTACTATTAGTCACTAATGGCATTGGCATTAATGGAAGTGCATTAGTCACTAATGGAAGTGGCATTAATGACTTTCAATTGACATAAAAATCATCGACCTTGGATGACCTTGAAGGTCACTGATAACCAGTACGGTCGGCTATCCTAGCGACAGCTGGGCTTCTTGTTTTTTATTTACTATCATGTAATGAGACTCATGGCATAAACATTCGCTTATTAGTTTATTAATTTACTTTTGTATTTGCGGCGTTACGAGTCATTTCTCTGTTTGCATGTGATGTCTTGCGTACAGGCCTGCGTGGTGAAGACACCGGCATTCTGGCCTGTCAGCAGCTCGATAATAACGACGTCATTGCTTACGTCGACATCATTGTGTATGGTAAAAGCGCTCTGCCTTCTATTTTTACTCTCTCCCGTGTTTTATTGTGCGACCTTTCTAATAGGCCGCATTAGGGCTTTTGCCCGTCTGGCTCTCTGTCCGTCCGTCCTTCCCGTACGACGAGAAGGCTTAGAAGAAACAAAATTGGTGTGAAATTTTCCCACACTAACAGTGTGCCAATTTTCAGTTTTAGAGGTCACAGTTCAGCATCGCAATTAAGGTCAGCATTGCACAGCGCAATGTATAGTTAGGCGGACGACCGCATATTATGTCGGCACTGGGCCGACATTTTAATTCGCTTGTTACACATTTTGTCTATCAGCGTAGCTGTTTGATGTAGTTGGTTGGGTCCGCAGGTCGCCGGACTTTTAAGGGATACTGGATTTGTTGCACACAGTTTGTTGTTGTACGAGTTATGAATGATGTACAACAAATGCAGAACAAATTTGAACAAAGTGGAGTTCCGGTTTAACTCTCTCCCTCTTTCTCTCTCAGCACTTTTGTTTGCGTAGAAATTTTTTTGAGCAGTGTTGTGAATATCTAACTTTTTCGGCGTATGAGATTATAATCTATCTGCACCAGGTAAAATAATTTCTGACGCCGCAAGTCATGAGCGTTGGGTGCAATGCATGCCTTTCATTCCAACGTTAGTAATCACTAATCAAGTATAGGCCTACGCAATCTGTTCGCATGCAAATTACAACATACTTGTGCATTACTCACAGCTATTCAATGTAGAAGTAGCAAACACGTAAAATAATTAATACAAGCGTAAAACATAAAATAATCTGACCATAAAAATGACTGTCAACTTTTCTTACTGTCTGATCGGCTCCGACGCCTACAAAACATCGTATCCGAGTCTCCACGACAGTCGATATACGAAAAGTATGATAACAATAGACTAGATATCGCTATAGTTTTTTGACTATCGTTAATTAAGGGAACGGCATTTTTTGTCCATCAATCGTCGATCCATATAAGGTTTTTATACGTAGGCGTAACCATCTGATAATGAGTTTTTTTATACGGATAACAAACTGGCCGTGAAGCCTGCAGGAATACGAGATAAGCAATGCATTATGTATATGCACGTGTTCATGCTCATCGAAATTTATGTATTGTATAATATTATTATATCATTGACTACTCCCGACTAGAAAATTACGACGTTACGTAGATAGTGACAGGCTAAAATGGTGAAAAAGGTCCAATAGTTTACCAGCGGTCGTCCGTAGAATAATGAACTAATGACTAATGTATTAGAGCCGTTTGCAGATTATGTATGAAGTGCATTAAGAATTCCAGACTTTTTTGCATGCCTGATAAGCAGAAATTGCTGCTGTTCAATTTCTTCTAAAGGCAGCCCAGAGACTCCCGTTTTTTGATGGGGTTTTCGCGCAACCTAACCTTTCACCTGGGGCTCCACCTGGGCTCGTGTTGGGGCCCTTCTGTTTCTCAAATTTCTGTGCTACATACATGAACTAGACATAGGCCCTACACGTATGCTTATAATCCGTACTTCGTCGTACATCAAGGATATTAGTAGTTCGTTCAGGTAGATGCTAGTGTCCGGGTGTGATTTTCTGATAATGACGAGTCACGTATATCAATGACGTTTTTGTACAGTTCCAGTGAAGGCCGTGCACGTGACGTCGATCTCGTCAGACGGCGACCAATCAGCGGTCGAGTCTGGCTCGGACGTCTACCTGCAGCAGGGTACCAGGCTGGGTGTAGGCTGTGAGGTCGTGACGGACGGGTCTCGCATAGCACCGGTCGTCAGAGTGCGCGTCGATGAGGACGATATGACGACAGCGTTTAACACCTCCACACAGGTCCAACGCACTGATGTTATACATGTTTTTGTTTAGCATACCCATGGTAGCACGATAACGTGAATAAACTGCGCTGCACTTAATTCCAACTGTTAACTGATAATCGAATGAGGCCTAGAGCCTACAGTTATAACGCGCAGTATAGGCCCGACGCCGGATAGGCTATCTCCATCAGCTTGACCCAGACTGATTGTCAGATATTTTCACTGGCTTTAAAGACTATGAACCTGAACGAACGGATTTAATTTGAAATTGTCTTTCTCAGCCGCAATTTCTGCAAAGTTTTTTTTTATACCACTGTGCTGAGATCTAGGTATGACTTGTGATTTTAGCGTTTACCAGGCCCGTAGCTAAGGGGTTCGTGCCATGAGTTCAATCGATCCCCCACAGCGACTGTCTTGGTTTTGGCTGACGCGGACTCCGCGTCAGAACTCGCAAACTGTCAGTTTTATAGTAAAGACAAGGAAGGGAAAACACGTTCTTTTGTAGACTAGATAGGTTATTTTGAAATGCGGACGTTGTAGGTGGACCTGAACCCGCTGGGTGGCGGTGGCAGCAGTGGTGGGCTGGCGTTTTACCGGGTTATTGTCCGTCTGTCATACGTCACCAGTCAGCCAGATCGACGCTTGCACGGCCGGCACCTCGTTTGTACTGCTTCCACCACAGGATTTGATGACGTCACCGCCACGTCATCCATTCTCGTCCGATGTAAGACTCCACTTCAATGTGCGCTAGATGTCGCGAAGTCAGCGTGATGTGTTAAATTAAACTTTATGCTTAGTTAATTAAGTGTGTTATAATATTCTATGTATATTTCGTCAATTTCAGCTGTGAAAAAAGGAAAATATATAGAAACATTTTTAGATATTACAGATCAGCAAAAGGTATAGTGTATGAGCGCATAATATTGTGGTCTATAGGTTTATTTACTTTATTCTAATTTTAATTTTGTGACGCATTAAGTTGCTGATTTTCACAGCGCTTTCAGTAGTTCTCTAGATTAGTCATTTACTTAATTTTTGTAGTACTTTCAAGTTTTTATTGTAATTTGAGCAGTTTTTGGCATAACTAATGATCGCTTGATTGATTAATATGTGACCGCTTTGTAGATGTAGGCCGCATTATGCGTCTTGCCCGTCCATCCGTCTGTCTGTCCGGTACGGGTTCCTAACTCGTAAGCAAAAGAAAACCATAGAAAAACTAAAATTGGCGTGAACCTCCCCGGGGCAGGATCGCAGGAGTAACGACGTATCAATTTTGCAGTAGAAAAGGTTAAAGTTCAAAGTCATCAGACGTCAAAAGCCTAAAAATCCACATATTTATAGACTGTCATATAGGCCTACGTGTCAACTTAAAAGTAGCAGATTAAGCGCCGGCCTGTTAACTCAGGTCAGTCAGGTGCATCCGGGATTGCATCGTAACCCAAACCGTTGTTAGGCTTATAGTTTGCTGTTAGCATCTATAAATAAGACGCTCGGCAACTGGACGGACGGCCGCATACATGTCGGCAGTCGGCGCCTACATCCACTGCGTGCTTATATCAATGCTGCCTGTATACTTTTATTACTTGCAGACGCACCTGTGGTCTCGTGTCCAACTGATGATTATTCAACAGTCGTCGGATCCAACGTCACGATGACGTGTACAGTAAGCGCTAACCCCAGCAGCCAGGTCAGGTGGTCTGCCGTCGCCCAATCAGAAAACGACTTCTATAGCGTCCTTGACGACACCAGCGTCCGCCCTGCCAACACGGTATGCTGTGTTCTGCGCTGGTTTGAGCGAGATCACGATTACCAGTATTAAATATCGCAATATCATCAAATCGTTGAACTTAAGACGTTATGTAATTCGAGAGTATGCTTATTGCACGATTTGTTGTTCAGCAAATTCATTAAATGTCAAAGTAGTGGAGTCTTGGGCTGATGTTGATGATTATTATTAGTAAGTTAGGCGAAACCGCTCTAGCACAAATGATTTCGCCTATAGCTACACTACATTTCTCTGTACCGTATCATGTGGTCTGTCTGTCGACACTGTCGTATGTCGTCTGTCACATAATGTGCATCGTGCTTAAACGGTCCGGCATTGGCACTTGGCAGGTACACTTGCGGGGTTCAGTGACACATTGTGTTAGATGGGCTTCCTGGCCCCCAAAGAGAAGGGGAGATTTGAGAGTCGAACCCAAGCCAAAACGTGCAAATTGCTTTCATCTTACGAAAAATGATGATTTATCATTCAGCATGCAGGTCATTGCAGCAATTCCGCGTTTAACCAAATCACCTTGATCATTGTTGTTATTACTATCACAGGCGCTGACGGAAGCAGAGAGCTCGGTATCTCTACACATCACCGACGTGGCCGAGCGTCACCGGCGCAACTATACACTACTCGCCGACAACGCGCTGGGCTCTGACACCGCCGTCATCAGCCTACAGGTTGTGGTGGTGGTGGCTCCCCCTATCGTATCTTTTACCACACAGAGTCACCTCGTTGAGAGGACTTCACCACAGACGACGACGAGCACGTCAACACGGATGTCTTCTGCGTCACTGCCTCCAACGCCCATTTCGACTTCCGCGTCGACCGCTAAAGCTAAAGGTATCATCAGTCAACTTGACTTTTGTCTGCAAGCAGCGATTAATTAACAGTAAATTGAGCATTTGATCGATTAAAGCATGATTAGTTAAAGAGCTGGTAACGATTAAACAAAATTTTAATACCGGTAGGCTAGTTAACTTATCAACAATTAACGATTAATAAATTATTAAAAATTTCCGAGGGCTGACATATTAAACTAAATTAGTCATTAATTTTCATTCAATTCAAAACTAAACTGCAGTCGTACAAATACATATACACTGATTTTCACTTCACAAAGTTTTCAGAGTGATGTGACTTTAGTCGAAAATTTAACGATCAAATTCTTCTTGATCATTTTAAAACATTATTCCTGTTAATTTTTGCAACTCTATCTAGGCTTAATTTTTCAGTAGGCTAACAGTCTTACATCGCATGTCATGTCGTATGTTGTTCGATGATTTCAGTGAAGCCGTGGCTGCAGCCGTCGACCACAGAACGAGACCACGTGCCGGACAGTGTCGTCAGTGCATCGACCTCGCTGATCTATTCTTCCACTTTCTCCGTCGTCGTCGTCGTCATAAGTTGGAGGACGTTCGTTCTGCGATTTTCTTCCACGTGAATTAGGAGAACTTTCGGCCATTCGTCATATTCCAGTCATACCTCGAGACCACCTCTCGCAGTGGGCCTATTTCCCGCACAGTCGGTGCGCTGCGGGGGACTAAAACTGGGGCCTTAAGCATTTTGGGGGCTTTGACATTTCTGTCATCTTTCCTTTTCACCTTTTTCTAGCCTTTCCTTTGCAATATTTTCTTCTCTTGCTCTTCCGGGCCAAAACCATTATCTTTTCCGCGTGCCGCTTCCAAAATCTGGAGACATTATGGGACATTTGTTGCAATATGTTCAGATCTTTTAGAATACCGGAACAACCACCAAATCCCTCCAAATTGAGCGCTGTTCCAGTCTGCCTCCGAGTCCAACCAATGTGCGTCGGATATTTCAATGAGCTGTGTGCCTGCAGAGAAGAATCTGCCGAGACGTGGTAAAATGTGAATACGTTCAATACGGGAACGGGACAGCAAAACAGAGTACCGTACGCGCAGATGATTTCGATTTAACGTCAGAATTCAGACGTATCATTGGTCTATTTATTTTTGATAAATAACGACGCATTTTGTCTGCAGCAAAAAAAGTCCTGCATAATGAGAACCCGAGTCCATATAGTTGCAAGCAAGTTTCACTAAACTCGTTTGAAAATATAGGAAATTAGAACCATGTTAAAGACCTTTTGGCAGTTAGTTCTGGACTATCACTATACGTGCGTTAGCAGCTGAACTTTGCAAGCGTTTTGTTAGGCTGGCTATTACGTTGTCATTATTAAGTGCATTTGTACTACGTGATGTGTCAAAACGGCCCTGTTTCCGTAGGCCTATAAGATTTCACATGGGCTTATGTGTGAGTGTTGTATCTGTATGCCTGCGCAAAGCTGTTTTTATAAATGTTTAACCGCTGAGAAAATAATCAGCAAACAGGGAGTACACATCTGTACACTTCGCCAAAACAGAAATCATGGCACTACGGCCTTGCTAGATTGGAAACCAGTGCACTTCGAGTAGGCCTAATGGAGTAATGGCCTGAAACGCCGAAGAAGAGGAGGTTACGTTTTCCGGTCCCCTTGTCTGCTTGTTTGTCCGATAGACTTCTTTGAAAATTTAAAAAAAGATTTTCATGTATCATTTGGCTGGGGAACAAGTGATCGGATTTTTGACCCGGATCTGGATCAAAGAAAATGCTATAGATGTGTATTAACGATAGGCTATTATAATAGCAGCTGTACTGTTAGTTGTATTCGGCAGGTGGCAGCATTATATTCTCGGCAGGGGTTTGCGAGCTCTGATCGCTACTGGTTGTTAGTGAGTCGGCGACATTCACTGCCATGTTACACGCAGCATGCTTGTTATAACACGGTGCTTGACTGCGACTGTGGACTGTTATTGTACAACATTCGCAATGATACCGTAGTACATTCACTGCCGATCTATCAGGTTATCTCAAACCACTGACTGGAGTGAGATAAGTGTGTGTTCAGTTAGACGTAAACCAACTTATACACTGCAGACGGTGGTATGGTTTAGACGGTGCAAGAAGCACTCATTTGTTCGGTTGAGATGACATGGCAAAATTATCGCCGAAACTAAAGATGTCACGTTTTTATGCACAATATTTAGGCCTGTGCATTTTAGCGTGTCTCTTATATATGGCGTCGCTACAGCTATTGCATTTTGTCCGTTTTTCTGTCTGTCTGTCCGTCCGTCAGACACTACTACTACTCGTATTTTGACAGGTTATGAAATTCGATGCTTTATGCTGTCTGCACGTGTGAAAACAAGCAGAAATAAAGCACTGAAACAATTCCGAATTGTTTTGAATTTGTTTTAGGCTCGTTCGTTAGCATATTTTTCTTTCGCGAGTAAAATATATGCAAATGCTAGCCAGCAGGTGTGTCTGCACGGGCATTTCCTGCTAATATTTCTGAATACAAGATCCATGGAGCACAGCTTTACATTTTTATTGACCACCCTGTACATATTCTACACGGTGCTTTTGTACGTGCTTGTTATCTGTCTGTTGTAATGTATTGGTGTAATGTCATTGCATGTAATGTGTAATTATTGTTACAATGCTCTCTACTGCCAGAGTTAACGACGTCAGTCTCGTTATTTTGTAATCGTAAAACATGTTTACGTGTAAAAAGATAATTCCGTCTTGTTTACGTTCGTCTCAATCACCGATTTGCGTGCACATTGATAAAATACTTCAACTATTTTCATCGTCTTCAAAGAGCAACCTTGTAATCTTTTTTTCGCGGTTCCGGCAGCCTGTGCTCAGGGCAACTCAGCCTCTTACCCCCGTGGGACGAGAAATGAGTAGTAGCTTACGGACTACGGGGTTAAGGCCTAGTGTGGCTGATTGGGGCGGTGGTATGTCTGTTAGCTGCAAACCGCGCGTCCAGTTGTTCGCTGACGCAGGCAATGGATAGTGTGGTGCGGTATCATTAGCTCATGCCAATCAACTGCCCCTTCCGTCTCATGTAAGAAGCGTTAGTCCTATAGCAAGGACCGGACATTCACACCACTACTAACATCACTAGTTGCGTTGTCTTCAAACATTCAAGACACCTTTTGGCCGTTTTGTAGCTTCTGTTCAGCAAACTGGCTGGAGGATTACAGGGAAGATTATTAGAACTACCATTATTGTTAATTACACATGCACGCGAATAATGGAGTTCTTACATTTATACGTTCAGCTTGTTTTTTTGTGTTTCTGTAAAGGTTAAACTTTCTGTTTTTTTTTGTAAAGGTTAGCCTTGCCGTTCCATTACTATGACATTTTGTTTGTATGCATTCTGCCTGAAAAGGCTGTCCCCAAAATGACCTACCGGTATACTGTGTTGGGCGGGACGTTAAACCCTACTCACTCACTCACTCACTCATCAGCAGCATAAGCATTTACATCGCACGTCTGCAGCTACATTAGTTCCAAATGACTTTTCTAGTATTATAATTTCCACTTAGTATAACGTAGGTGCGGAACCGTAAAATTGTATTTTACTAACATGCCAAAAATGCGAATGTTATATAATAATTTCACTAAAATAACGAAAATCGCGGCAATTTCCACGCTAATTACTGTAATTAGTTAGCCTTCATCTAGACCTACCGTTCATTATTTGCTGTCGCAGATTAATTCCACAACCAGCCTGTGTCAAATATAACAAACTGGTAATCTTCGAAAAATATAATTCTTGGCTGTGCCAGAAACAACAGTTAAAACTTGAAATACACCAGCAACAAACGAAACTACGACTTGCCCATCACTACTGAAAAAAACATGCAGGCTAAAAAGACATTCGGTTTATAGTCCAGCAGAACATCGAAGAAGATAGAAAAAGTCTTTTATAATATTCAAGTCAGCAAAACGCGCTACTGATGTAAAACGCTTTGAGCAGCAGCTTACCAGGGAATATGCAGAAAAATTTTTGACAGCAGTGACATTAACAACATAACACCAGATACGACACACAACCGGACGGAAAACCCATTAGCTAATTATACACAACAGGAAAAAAACAACAATGAAACGGCTGCATATACACTCATAAAATAGTAACAATGCGCACGAAAACTTCTGGATTTTTACCTGCTATTTTCTGACAAAATCATGTAACAAGTAAAAACAAACAACTGAATATTTATGTGGCTTCTTCCTTTTTCTTTCGCTTCTCCGTCGCACGATCAAAGCATGATTAACATGCTAAAATAGTTTTTTTAAACAGCCGGAAATCTACTCATCGAATGCCAAAGTCATATTTAATATTAAAATATGGATTACAACATCGAAGAAAACCGAAAAAACAAAATATTAAAGGAAAATGGAATATATCAAACAACAACAATAACAACAATAAACGACAACGACGACTTTAACGGTTTAAGGCAACGTTTAATTGATAGAAATGCATGCATCCAAATAACACTATACAGAGCAGTATGCGCATCAGTACACAACCATGTGGAGATACTATCTACTGCTGAAGCTGAAGCCGATTTGGCAACCATTCTGCAACCAGACGCCGCTAATAACAGAAAAATGAATTTACTGATCGGAAAATCAACAGATGCATTGAGCGAGTGTCACATAATGAGTAGAAACTGACTAAAATTTGGCCGGGGTAGAGTTTAACCTCCCGCACGATACAGTATAGGTCATTTCGGGGACAGCCTTTGCAGGCAAAATTGCGCATACACATAATAACGGAACAGAAAGTTCAACCTTTATGAAACACAAAACACAAAAAACGACGGAAACCTAAAATTGAAAAAAATGTCGACTATAATTGTGCATACGGTATGTATTGAAAATGGCAGTTCTAATAATCTTCCCTGTTATCCTCCAGACAGTCATCAATCTCATAACGCTGTCTATTGGAGGATACGGGGCTGAAATCTGGCGGGCTTTCCGAGTTGCATAAAACTGTACAAACGACGATGAAAAATTTGTGAAGCAGCGAATGACGGCATGAACAGTTTGACTTACACGAATCATAGAAACTGGATGCAATGCAACACGCACGAGAAAACGAGCTGATATAAAATCACATCCACAGTGGACCACAGTAAGCACAGACGCGCAACTGATGGTGCAGAGAATTATAGTTATTACATTATTTATAGAGCAGAGAAGACATCAGTAACAGTGCATAATTGCCACAGCAAAAATAACAAACAACAACTAAACCTTAAACTACGCCACTTCAGAACAGATCATCCCATAGCGTTATACATATAAAATGCAGCCACTTGAAAAATATATACATATAAACAATTTTTTAAAATCTAAAAGTATGCAAGTCATGAAAATTTTTTGTTCGGTTCTGGGAAATATGCCGTAACAAAGCGTCAACAAAGCATGGAAAGAGGAATGTTATAAAAAAAACCACAAATAACACTGAACGAGCGACACTGGTGACAAACGTATTTGACAAAGTGCAATCACAACAGCCAACCATTATAGTTCAGAAATTCTACATGCATAGGCCTACCATTTAAATGACTGTGTCGCATTGGTAGGACTCACAATCACAGCATTTTACGTCAATCACCGCACAGTGCACACCGCTAAATGCCAGTAGACCTACAACGCCTCAATGCCATCATTCAGCCCGTCTGCACAGCGTCAAGGTTACACTGGTTAACCAAAATAACTTGAGCATCCACTATGAAAACAAAAATTCTGAACACCTCCTATCAAGATATGGAAAAATGAACACCCAATACCAGCAGGCACACATGCATAATAGTTAAAAACATATACACTGCATAATATTGTCAGCAAAACACGCATAAATCCTAATATGTCACCTACCGCTGCTGTCACTGTGATAAACTTGAATGCAAGCTAGGTGACCTGCGTATACCTAAATCTACCTGCAGAAAATCCATACATGCATACATAAGATATTTTAGCACATTCTGTTCACGACAAGATTACGACTTTTGGCCTTTGGACTGCAAAAAGTAAACAGTTCATTTTGATTGCAAACATAAAAGCACATAGCTTTGTCACTCTTTCTTGCACGAATTTTTTGTAATATTTTCCTGTGTCACCTTTAAATTTTTTTTCCCTTGGTTTCGTATCCCCTCACTCAAAATCTTGGCAACGCCAACAGATACAGTACTGACAAAAGTTTGGTGACAGATATCAGTGCTCACCAAACACAATGCACAAACCTCACGGACGAATGGACGCCCCATCATGCACGGACATACACACAGACGCCATGAAACACAATGTCTGTAGTTGTCTATGTCTGTTACCATCCGCGCCTACGATTTGAACTTCAGTTTTGACATATGGCGCGTTACAAATGCAGACTACTTACTTACTTACTCACGGTACTGCAGTACACAAAATCAAGTTCTTTTGACTAACGAACGGTATAAAATTGTCAAATTATAAGCTTCCTTCATCAATTTGTCGACGTTTCCACAACCACTACTGCCTTCTTTGAAACGACTATAAGACAGTAAGTTATCACTTAGCAGCTCCAGTTTCAACCTATAAGTTTATTCAAAAGTTCTTCGACATTTTCTAAACGTCTGGCTGTTCTAAATTTTTTGTCCTGTTCCTTCTGCATGACAAGTGTTAGCATGACGTAACACAATGCACATCTCAAAAACTTCAGCGCTAAGCATAACGAAAACAACCATCAAAACCAGCACCATTACTGAAAAAAACTGTTCTGATACAAAACTCACAAAAGTGCGAAAAATTAACGGCAAGCAGGTAACACTGATGATGATGACAGTAAAACACAGCAAGCACACAACCAACACTGGACGACATGCAAACTGGACAAAACCAGTATCACACGGCAATGAAAAAATGCAATGGGATACCACAAAAATTACTGAAATTCTTTTTCTACGTTCGCCGTCAGTGAAACTGCAGTGAAAGCAGCTTCAACTTGTAGTTCGTTGATTATTATTATTAGTTCATCAATAAAACATAAAATATACAGGCTCTGACAGACAGCAGCATTAAAAACAAGCAAAAAGTTCCAGCGCCTTCAGTCCTCAGTGGAGCTTCAGCAGCAACATCAGAAAATCTGGTAAAATGTTGAATAATTTATGCCTACTGGCTGAGGCAATACGCAGTATTTTATTTACTTATCTAATTCTAAAAATTAATGTGAGATGGCCATTTAAATTACAGATGCATCAAAGAAATGTATCAATTTTATTTCATTTTTTCAACAATCCAAGTCGAAAATATGAGGTATCAAGCACCCACTACGGTCTACCTCTATGCTGAGTTACAACTTCTAATCGAATGTAATTCCTGAGGTTTTTTTGACCCGCAGAGAAGCATTACTAACAATCACCCATCCAATCAGCTCAATTTGGCAGCACACAGCTTTAGCTCCGCTGAGGTATGGACTTTAATGTACAAGAGATTCTACGTAAACAATAGCTACAGTTCATCATTCACCAATATTAGCAGTAAAAAGCTGCTACTCGCCGCTAGTTAAATAAATAAGCTCTATACAAATGAAGTAGTTGAATCACTAAATAATGTCCACGACTTGAAAGCAATCTTTGCAGACAGCAAGCTGCATATGAACATGGCAACCACAAGTTGCATAATTTAATTAATATGTGCCAAAAACTCCATAATTCTATCGGTGAAAAATGTGAAGAGCAGTCCAGTGTAAGCTGGTGCAGAAGCATGCGGGCGTGTATGTGAACGCAGATCTAATCTTTCTTACGTTTTTCTGACATTGGATCAGTTGCCACTGACACTGAAAACAGAACAAAAAAAGCACAATAAAACAGCACAGATCACCATAATCCTGATCAAATATACTGCGCATCAATATTTCAGTCACATTTGTAAAAATGCAAGATAATTAAATACAGATGTCGTTCACATTTTTAACTGCTTATGACAAAAATGTTGATAATAATTAAAATCATAATCATAATATGCAATGCATACACATCAACAACTGCAGTTTAATGAGCCCATCATTCAACACTCGCTTTGGACTGTGACAGCAAAATTTCTTTTTACAAGTCAGGAACCCTCCTTGATGCTAAAGCAAAAGCAGTAAATTATGATGTGAAATTATGTTAATTACAATAACAGTACAAGTGATCGCATACTTGGCATGTAATATGCAACAGGGTCCTCTGAAATAATCATCATGCAACCATTAAATTATGGCAACAGCCATCGTTAATAGATACCTAGTATAATAAGTAATTTTCAGTGCAATTTACATGGAATTAACGAGCATAAATGAATCACTACCATCGGTAAAATTTCTTGCAACGAGTTTCAGCAGTTCGTCAATGATGATGACCGGGAATGATATTTTCAGCACAGCAATCCACTCGGGAACGTTCAGTGGAGTGATCTGGAATACAGCCTAAAATAACACAGACAGTTACACACACAGTCACACACGTTCCAGCATCAAATCCAAATGCTGGTTCAAGGCTGCTCTAAAGTAAGAAGCCCCCTAGCACTCATTAGACTGACAAAATCAACTGGATTAGATATAAAAGGTAAAGGTAAATCACCCATAGTCAATAGCATTTCTCACAGCTCTGTGACCCTAAGGGAATAATGCTCATCCCCGTTTGCTAGCCTTTGAGTTGGTAGTGAGTCCAGACACAGCTCAGTTACATGAACAGTAGGCCACAACTCTCCCATATCCTGCCATATCCTTCCCGGCAGTTAGATCTGAACGAAATTATACTGACTTGTGACAGAGGCACATGGGTGTTAACAACTTGTCCAGAGTTGTTACCTAGCAGTGCAACAACCGGGAGTCAAACCCGCAACCTCGCCATCACTAGTCCGACATGCTACCGTTACACCATAAAAAATAGATAAACAGTTGTTCAAACACATGCTTACTCATGCCCCCAGTGATACAAACCACACGGTGTCTGGATAAAAAGGTGACTAACAAAATACCATTATTAAACTAATGCTGACAATGATAGAACATTTTTCAGTAAATATGAAAACAAAACACAAAGTCTGGCATAAAAAGTACGACAATAAACAGGGAAATCAAAATACTAAAAAATGCTAATTAATGACATCAGTGCTACACATGTTTAAACAATGAACTTTTTCAAATGCAAATTTCATATCGCACTGTGTCATATCATATCGTATGGCAGCCGACTTACAGCCAGGAAGTCAATTTCAAGGATGACAAAATGCAGACACATTGACAGTACTACGGCTCCAATCAGCCAGAGGTTCCACCAAGGACGCATCACAGCAAGTGACTGGTTCTCTGATATGCTGCAAACACGCCAATAGAAAATGCTCTCCCAGTAAGCTATGCAGCATCATTTCTGCTGAAATAACAGGCTGCAGTAAATTTATTTACAGTATTTAATTTTAACATTGATATCGTACAGAAAATACATAAAATGCAAATAAGGAAAAAAAATAAAAAACAAAATAATATAAAAAGTAAGAACTATACACTAAACATAAAATTGGAATGTAGCCAGATACCTTTTTAGATTTATTTCAAGCGTCGAATGAATTAATATAAAACATTCTCACAGCTAACCTTGTGCTCTAATGTGCACTACCAGTACCGTGATAACTAAAATGCCTTCAGGAACTGTATCTGTCTTCATGAGACTCTCAATCCCAAAAGTATTCAAGCAATAAGTTCAAAACTGTCAGGCCAGCAACAGAAAATGCCCGCTGTCTGACTATGTTGACTCTACTGTAGTTCTGCTGTAGGCCTAATTCAAACCGAAATAAATAAAGTAAAGATAACTAAATTTTTTGGTTCAGTCTCCAATAATAAATTAACAGAATCACTCACTACCAAACCTACTCAACATGAAGAACCTGGCACCTTGAAAATAACAAGCTAATAAATTTATGCACTGTTTAGTAGTTGATAAATGGTAACACCATTAACAAAATATATATGAGGGCAAGAAGGAAAAACATTGGACGACACTTCAACAAAATTAACAACTTTCTACATAATAGATTTATCAGTGTTTTATATGTTGCTTTACAATTTGTTAAAAATTTGCTTGCAATATTACATTGTATAATGAGATAAATATTTAACATTTTGCATTTTGCATGAAGTGGGTCTAAACATGACAGCAACTATAGGTACAATGTTTCACCACTCTGCCCTCCCGTAGTAGCACAATGAGAAGCAGCACCTGTTGAACGCGTTGAGAACTTCGATAACGACCAGGACCGAGAGAGCCATTGTCCTCGGCTTGGGACTGTCAAACAGTTTGCACTCAATGCCGGCAAAGTTCTCCGGGTCACCCGGGCACTGCATGAAGTGAGTCTAAACATGACAGCAACGTTGTTCCAACAATGAATATTACAGTCTCAGTAATATGCACAAAACGTTATATAGACCAAATCAATTACAGCATAACGCAAAAATGTATACTGTAAAAATGAATGCTGCAAAGTCAAAAAGCAAGAAACCATTCACCCGCAAAAAGTTGCAACTACTTGTGCACTGTCTAAATAACTGTCAGTACTACTACAGAACTATTAGTTCCTGCCCGGTGAAGCAAAGACAGCATTGTTTTCAGTTTATATTCAACAACGATTGAAGGTCACTAAACATGATGGTAAAAGCAATAAATATGGCATTTATTTGATCTGTTTGAAACGAAAAAGCTAAAGACATTACCAGCTGATAGAAAGAGAGTTGTGGACCGTCAATGTAGACAGTAAACCACCAAGCCGCTGCTCCAACGGTTGCCATGCCAACGTAACCACCGATTGCCAGATAGCGGAAAAACAACCATCCATTGATGAGTGGCTCTTTGGCACTGCGTGGTGGCTTGTCCATTATCTCCAGGTCTGGAGGGTTAAAACTACACAATACAACATGACATTATTACACTTGGTCAACAACTGAACTAATGAATTTATCTACTGTAAATGTTTCGTAATGTTGTGCAGTCGTGTTAACCAGCTGCAACACATGTCTTGCTCCTTCATCTGTCCGTAGTCCTGTATGAAGTCCTTACTCAAAAACAGAAAAGTGCAGAAAACAAAAACTGGCAAAAATGTTCCACAGGTCAGAAGTAACCAATGTGCACTTTTTCATTACAAAAAGCCAAAAGTCAGGCGAACACTATAGCCACACAATGTGTCTGCACTGGGGTGATATGTTTCTCTAAACCAGTTGTACACTTTTTGTATCGCTCTGTCCACAGTTGCACTGAAAGTCTTTGATAATGTTCATACAAACATGGAGTCTGTCCAATGCATTTCGATAGTTTACAGTATATGTCCGTATAAGTATAATCAGTGAGCCGTTTAGTCCGGTAGAAAAAATCATGCAGTTTAATTTCAAATTGTACAGCAGCAAAGATCCTTTCATCCTTCTGTATTATTTTAACTCAACAATAGACATTGTCAGTCAAGAGACCATTTTCAATACACTACGATTATAATTACCTTCATACTGTACATTGTATGACATAAACAAACAAGATAACTGCCAACATAACATGTGGCCATCTAGCTATGCACATATAGCAGTTGTTTTAAGCCATAAGTAAACATCTATATTAGATACTAGTCACTTTGTTCAGTTCTTTTGCCAAATAACCTTAAGCTTTGATCCTTTGCACTGAAAATGGAAATACCAATTGTCACTATGAAGAGGAACATTCATACAAATATAGGTTTTTCAGCATCTTTTATTTTTGTGTTAAGAACCTACTGGATGGATAGACGAACAGACAAAACTGGAAATGTGAAAATGTGGACTATTAAGATGGGCTCACAAAAAAGACGATAACAAGATAATGTCCAATGCATTTCAATAGCTTACAGTATATGTCCGTATAAATATAATCAGTGAGCCGTTTAGACCAGTGGAAAAAATAAAACAGTTTAATTTCAAATTATACAGCTACAAAGATCCTTTCATCCTTCTGTAATATTTTAAATAAACAATAGACATCGTCAGTCACGAGACCATTCGATTCGTCAATAGCGCTTTACTATGAAAGGTCCATCGTCACCATGCATCTGTCTTGCACCATTATGGAGATATGGCACCTCAAATATAATGGGGTCACGAGTTTGACCTTTTGGGGTCACGTGACGGCATCGGTCACGAAAGAAAGATGGAAGAAGAGAAAGAGAAAGAAAAAGAGGGAGGGAAGAGAAAGGGAAAGGGATAAAGTGGAAGGGGAAAAAGAAGAGAAAGGAAAGGAGAAAAAAAGGAAGTTAAAGGGAAGGGGAAAGGAAAAGGAAAAGGGAAGAGAAAGAAAAAAGGGAAAAGGGGAGGGAAAGTGAGAGGAGAAAAGGAGGCAGAAGGAAAAGGGGAAGGGATAAGGGAAGGAAAAAACAAGAGGAAAAAGAAGGGAAAAGGGAAGGCAAGGGGGAAGGGTAGGTAAAGGAAAGGGGAAGCGGAAGGCAAAGAGAAGAGGAAGAGGAAAGTGGAAGGGAAAGAAAAAGGAAAAAGGGGAGGAAGAAAGGGCAAAGGAAAGGACAAGGGGAAGGAAAAAGGGATGGAGAAGGGGAAGGGAAGGGGGTAGGAA